>OJNH01003059.1_pt1 | contig 11016 bp, 3 predicted proteins | sample 1597361 | NCBI WGS metagenome assembly OJNH01 (sample SAMEA2452136, study PRJEB22498) | human gut metagenome | biome: human feces; feature: human gut; material: feces | place: Australia | collected 2012
ATAAGCTGATTTATATCCGTCTTTACGGTATCGCCATCTCCTGCATTATCCGACTCAACAAGCCTCATGACAACACGATAATATTTATCTTCGGTTCTTACATGAACCACCTTGACCTCATCGGTATCCGGAAGACTGTCTAAAGTAATCTCCTCAAATATATTTGCTATATTTCTCCTTGCAGCTTTTTTATTTACAATGACTGATACAAACTCATCATTTCCCCAGAGCATATGACCGTCTTCACTCAATATGGCAAACGGAACAGTAAGTGTTTTCATCATACGCATCTGCATTTCACCGTAATTCGTAGCAAACTCGATGAGGTCTTTTTTAAGTTTTCTCCTGCCTGAAAAATTGATAAGCCCCGCTATCATAAGATATAAAATCGTATATCCGATACCTATCACACCACTTCTCACTGATACCGAAAAAAGCTGTATCGTCATCAGAATAAGTAATATACCAAAAAACAGGGGCCATCTAAGATAAGTCTTAAGATTTCCCCTAAGCCTCATTCTATGTTTCATTCTATACATCAATCTCCATTCCTGTGCATAATCAATTATATGATAATGCACATACTACTGTTAGTCATAGTATAACATTAACAGTTATTTACCGTCAATCAATGTGGATTTAAGCTGTTTTTGCACTGTAACTGCTTCACACCCAAAGTACGGCCACAATAGCTTTAAGCTGCTATTTTTCCCATCTGCCCGAAGCACCACACGGAAGTACAAGACCATTTGATGACACCGGAAGTCCTATCTCCTCCGCCTCAACTTTACCGCCTATTTTTTTTACAAGTTCCGTATTTAACATATATGAAAGAACTGCCGGCTGAAGTCCTGTTGTATAAGAATTTATCAAAAAGAAAAGTGGATCATCCGACAAAATCTGCGTACAAAGCTGTATGAATGGATGTATCTTTTCCTCTATTTTCCAAATCTCACCTTTAGGTCCTCTGCCGTAAGATGGCGGATCCATGATAATGGCATCGTAGTGATTTCCACGGCGGATCTCGCGCTCTACGAATTTCTGACAGTCATCCACCAGCCAGCGGATGGGAGCATCGGCAAGCCCGCTGGCAGCAGCGTTCTCCTTCGCCCAACCGACCATACCCTTGGACGCATCCACATGGGTCACAGCAGCTCCCGCAGCCGCAGCGGATACAGTAGCACCGCCGGTGTATGCGAAAAGGTTCAGTACTTTCACGGGGTGGCCTGCCTCATGGATCAGACCGGAGAACCAGTCCCAGTTCACAGCCTGCTCCGGGAACAGACCGGTATGTTTGAAACTGAAGGGCTTCAGATGGAAGGTCAGAGGATCAGTCTTACCGCAGGCTTCCTTCTGAAAAGGAAGGGTGTAATGGATCGCCCATTCATCCGGCAGATGGAAGAACTCCCATTCTCCGCCGCCCTTGGCACTTCTGTGGTAATGACCGTTTTTCTGCTTCCAACCCTTATGATCGTGGGGTGTCTTCCAGATGACCTGGGGATCCGGACGGACGAGAATATAATCTCCCCAACGCTCTAACTTTTCTCCGCTGGAAGTATCCAGCACTTCATAATCTTTCCAATGATCTGCAATCCACATATAGAAACCTTTCTGTGTGTATACTTTGTAACTAACTTTTATAGGACATAATAATAGAATATAATACCGGAAAGACTTTTTCAAGGAATACTTGCTATTGAACCGCATTGAGCCATTTAAAGTCCTCTTCGGTCGATTCATGACATATTTGGGTCGATTCATGCAGCCCCTGGTTCCGCTGAGAGAAAGTGTGGTACGTTATCTTTAAGATAATGGGTATCACTATGCCCATCGGAAAGAGGTAAAACGCTATGAAAAAACGAGTATTGAGCATGTTACTGGCATTTATTCTCTGCTTCTCAACACTGCCCATGACAGCATTCGCACAGGAGGCTGATGCGGTGGCAGAACAGGAAGAACAGCAGGAAACAGACTCTGCGGCAGAGCAAGAGGAAGCAGAAGCAGCTGCGGCACCGGGGGAAGAGACTCCGGCTGATAAGAGCACCACTGCGGCAACTCCCGGTACGGAAGATTCCACTGCGGGCGAAGCCCCCGATACTGTGGAACCCTCAGTGGAAAGTGTCAGCGATAGTGATGCCGGCACGCAGGATACCTCGGCAGACGATGAGAAGAAGGCAGCAGTGCAGAAGGTACAGGCACTCATCGATGCTCTGCCGGACGAAGTGACGGTGGAAAATGCAGAAAGTGTCGGTGCGCAGCTGGAAGCCATCGACGAGGCTATGGAGTCACTGACCAAGGAGCAGATCGCAGAACTGGATATGACACGACTTCATGCTATTTCTGAAGCGTTGAATACACCGATGACGGTTCCGATGACGGTGGCGGAAGGTCAGCATGTTGACCATCCCATCTGCGGCGCGACATGCACAGATAAGTATAAGCATAGCATTGTGACAGAGTGGAAGTCCATAGACAGTGAAGCAGCACTGCAAGCTGCAACGGAAGGATATTACTACCTGACTCAGGATATCGTGACAATGGAAACATGGAAACCGAACAATAACGTGGTGCTTTGTCTGAATGGTCACAGCATTGCGGCAAACGGGGATTTTGTTGTCATTGAGATAGATAAGGGACAATTTACTCTCTGTGACTGCAATAGTAGTGAGAGTATGCACTATTTCACCACAAGCAAGGAAGGTCTGTTCACTCGATGGGTGCCGTGCGAGGAAAATACGGAGAACCGCATCTCCGTTACAGGTGGAGTTATCACTCACAGCGTGGGAAGGTCGGATTTAGGTGTGAAAGTGGATAATAACGCCACTTTTACCATGTACGGTGGAACTATTTGTGGTAATAAGCTCCAAGGCAGTTATAATGGAGCCGGTGTGTATGTGCATAATAGCACATTTAATATGTATGGCGGTGCAATCAGAGGCAATGCTGCAAGTTGGGGTGGTGGCGTCGCTGCGCTCGGTAGCACATTTAACATGTATGGTGGTGTAATCAGCGACAACATGGTCTCTGCTTCTGCTGGCGGTGTACTGTTGTCGGACAAAAGCGTCATGAACATGTCCGGCAATGCACAGATTAGTAACAACATTGCTCCCACCAAATGGACGACATCAGGTGGCGGAGTGTATATATTTGCCAGCACTGACGGAGAAGTCGGTAACTGCTTATATATGTCCGATAATGCGAAAATCAGCGGCAATACAGCCACCCAAGGAGGTGCTGTGTATGTACGTAAAAACGGTCAGGTTACCATGAGCGGCAATGCGCAGATTAGCAATAACACGGCAACCGAGAATGGTGGCGGCGTCTATGTAGAAAATAGTACTTTTAAAATTGCCGGCGGTGCTCCTCGGGTCTGTGACAACTTGTGTCAAGATGTTCAGAACAATGTCTATCTGGCTACCGGCAATGCAATTCGGATTAGTAAATTATCCACATTCGCCGGAAAAATCGGCGTATCCACCCAGGATACACCCACCGAGAGCAACCTCGTAACGGTTGCCGCGGTAGCTGTGGAGGCTGGGGGTGGCGGTCACCTGACCGAAGAAGATTTGGATCATATTTGCAGTGATAAAGAGAACCTCTATCCAGTTCTTGTGGGTGGCGAGGTGAAATTGTCGGCGACCGAACCGCATCGGCATCCCGTTTGTGGCGCAACCTGTGGTGACAGCGAGAATCATGGAAATCAGACCTGGATAGGCGTTTCCAATCTGACTGACATCAAGAGTGGGGGCTATTATTATCTGACAGACAATGTTAAATTGAATGATACATGGATCTGCACTTATGATGTAGCACTCTGTTTAAATGGAAAAACAATCACCTGTGCAGCAGAAGTTGATGCCATTCAGGTTGCGAAAGGAACGAAGCTGATTATCACCGACTGTCAGAAAGTGGTCGGCAAGATTACCCATGCACAGGATAATATAGGACGAGGTATAATGTCCTTGGGTACCTTGATGCTGTATAACGGTGAAATTACCAAAAACGAGATTGTCAACGGTAACGGTGCCGGTGTATGCGTAGATGGTGGTAAATTTTACATGTATAACGGCAGTATCTCTAATAACAAAGTATCCTACAGCGGTAACGGTGGCGGTGTGTATGCAAAAGATAACACCGACTTCGTTATATCCGGTGGTAGTATTGACAGCAACCATGCACCGTCTAGCGGTGGTGGTATATACTATGAATCTAAAATTAATAAGTCAGTAAATTTCACTATATCTGGTGGTAATATCGCTAGGAACACCGCTGTTACTGGTAATGGTGGTGGTATATGGCTGAATAGTGCATATGGAACAATGAAGTTTACCATGTCCGGTGGTAGGATCTCAAACAACGTCACTAGCAAAAACGGCGGTGGTGTATATATTTCTGAGAACTATTACGGCAAGTTTACTGTGTCCGGTACGGCACAAATCACCGACAACGCGGGTAATGGAAACGATAACAATGTCTATTTGCCCCACAACAAGACGATTTACATCGGCGCGAATGGACTGGACAGCTCCGCCAAGATTGGCGTGACCATGGGAAAGCAGCTCGCCGATGGTGAGCAAGTTACCATCGCCAAGGGTGCAAGCAATGATTACACACTGACCGCGGATGACCTGAATGCTTTCAACAGCGATACCGACTATTACAAGTATGAGTTAGACAACGCTGTCAACTTTTCAAACGGCGAATTACATGTGCATGGTCTCTGTGGCACGGCGAACTGCACTGAGAGTAAGGATCACAAAAATGTGCTGTGGACTGCGATCAGGACGGAAGAGGATCTGCGCAACATCAAGGGTGGAAGTAGTAGCTCACACAGACAGTATTACTATTTAACGACTAATATTGCTCTGAATAATACGAACTGGAATCCGACAGGCTACATCTCACTTTGTTTGAATGGTTACAGCATCACAGCTAACGGCAATTTTGACACCATTACCGTAGGTGAAGGAAAAGATACGGATTCACTTACACTTTGTGACTGTAACGGCAGCGGTAACAACACAGGAGAGATTACCCATGTTGACGGTATGAAAGGGCGTGGCGTATATTTAAAACCCTTCAGTGACCTTAGCCTGTATAGTGGAAACATCACCGGCAACAACACTGATGACCACGGTGGCGGTGTGTATTTGGACGGCAGTTTCTTTTACATGTACGGCGGCAGCATCACAGACAACAGCGCAAACAATGGCGGTGGCGTGGCTGGACGTGTAAGTAATTATAAAGTGAACGGGGGGTATGTCGTTGGCAGACTCTTGATGTTAGGTGGAACGATTACCGGCAACAAGGCAGCCGCCAACGGTGGCGGCGTTGACATGGATTGCGCCTTTGAGATGTGTGGTGGCAGCATTACCAGTAACGAAGCCGATGCCGGCGGCGGTGTTGCCGTGAAAGGTGATCATAGCGTCGAATGGAGTGGTGGCAGTGTCACCGGTAACACGGCGAAGAACAACGGTAGTGGTGTGTATGTAGCTGAGAGTGTTGAAACCATGGAAGTCAACGGGGATGTGAACATTACCGGCAACACCAATGGCAATGTTTATTTGCCTGGCGGCAAGACTATCACCGTCGGCTCGACTAGGGGCAGCGGCACAAGTTTGACGGATGGTGCAAACATTGGTGTGACGCTTGAAAAGCTGCCTGCGGAGGGAAATTTTGTGAAGTTTGTCGAGGCAGCCACGGGTGTTACCCTGACGGATAAAATTGCGGGCGGGTTCACCATCGACAATAATAGCAGCAACACATACAGCGTGCAGAACATCGATAACAGTCTGTATGTGGTAAACGGTGAGCTGCATGAGCATGCAATCTGTGGCGCAAGTTGCAGCCACGAGACTAAACATGACGATGTTCTGTGGACTCCACTGACCTATAATGCAGATACACAGAAGATGATGTGTGGTGGAACGATAGTAAGCAGTAGTAATGGCACAAAAGGGATGGAATATGTGCTTCCTACTGGAAACTACTACTTACTGAACGATATTAAGTTTGCCGGTACGATTAAAATCTCCGGTGACGTAAATCTCTGTCTGAACGGAAAGAGCATCACCAATTTAGCACAGAATTATGCTTCGACGATTGCTGTTCTCGCGAAGGGCAATCTGACACTGTGTGACCACGAGGGCGGTACCATCACCTCAAACGGTCAGAAGGCTTATGGAGTACAGTTCAAGGCTTACAATGGCATTGCTAAATTCAATATGTATGGCGGCACCATCACCGGAACTGATGCTGGTCTGTGTCAGGACGCCAGTGCCGGTGTGTTCAATATGTATGGTGGCGCTATCACCGGCAATAGAGTAGGGGCAGATATTCCTGCGGAGATTACAATGACGGTCGGCGGCACGGCAAAGATTATAGGCAACACCGAAAATGATGTTTTCCTGTACGAAAAGGATGAAAACTCAAAATCAATTATCCACATTGATCCAAGTCTGACGAATGCTGCAAGTATTGGTGTGGCTACTAACAATCGCCCCAGGCCAAAGGCTCCGGTTCAGATTGCTTCCGGAGCAACCGGTTCGGTAAACTATACCGAGATTTTCAAGCCGAACACGAAGAATAGCAGCTATTTGGTTACAAAGGATGAGCAGGGTAATCTGTACCTTAGCACCCACCAGCACAGTTGGAAATACAAGCCGGGCGCAGACGGCAAGTCGATTACCGCCACCTGCGTTAATACAACGAACTGTCCCAACATTGACGGCGGCAGCGTGACCATCAAGGCACCTGAGGAGAATACTCTGACCTACGATTGCAGAAACAAAACGGCAACACTTGAGAACAAACTGCTCACCGGTGAGAAGGATCCCACAATCAGCTACACGGCTGGAAACGGACAGGGTGCTACACTCCCTGACGGTTCCTATCCCACCAATGTCGGTGCTTATACCGCAAGCATCACAGTGGGTGGTGTGACAGCCAGTGTGACTTATGAGATTCAAAAGGCAGATCCCGCAGCGAAAAACTTTGTCTTTACCGCACCGGGCAGCTTGACATATGACGGCACGGCAAAGACTGCAGACATCAAGACTGCGACGAACATCACCGGCATGGGCGATGTTATGGTGAAATACTATCAGGGCGAGACGGAAGTGCAGCCCATGAATGCGGGTGAATACAAGGTTAAAATTAGTGTGACGGTCGGCACGAATTTTAACGCAGCAAGTGACCTGACGGACGAAAGCTGGGCGTTTACGATTAACCGCATTACTACCGAACCGACTGTGGAACTGAGCGGTAACACAACTTACACTTATACCGGCGAACGGATTACACCGGATGTTACCGTAACCATCGATGGTAGACCGCTGACTGCGGGTACGGACTACACCATTACTTACGGTGATAATGTAAATGCCGGTACGAATGCCGGTTCCGTAACCGTTAGGGCAAAGGGAAATTATGGATTTACAGATGTTGTTAAGAAATTTGACATTGAGAAGGCGGATCCGAAGCTGAGCTTCGAGAAGCCTGCTGTGACGACCTCCTATGGAACGCAGCCTGACAACAATAAGCTTACCAATAGGGGCGACGGCGAGGTGACTTACCAAAGCAGCAACAAGTCTGTTGCAACTGTGAATGAAAACGGTGAGGTTACCGTTGTCGGAGTGGGCGAGACCACCATTACTGCGACAGCCGCCAAGACAATGAACTACAAGGTAGGCACGGCAAGCTATAAATTGACGGTGAATAAGGCACGTGTCCATATTGTACAGGCTTCCGTTGCCAACAAGGATTACGATGGAAGCGTGAATGCTGACGTCACAGAGGTAGTTTTTGCCAACGAGGCAGACGTGAGAATAGACGGTCTGGTAGCGGATACGGACTACACGGTGACCGGTGCTTTCCAAAGTGAAAACGCTGGGGAACAGGATGCAGAGGTAACGGTAAAACTTCTTGGTGATTTTGACTCTCACTATGAACTGACCGGCGGAACATATAAGACCAGGGCAACTATTACTGCAAAGCCTATCAGCATTGCAACCGCGATCACGCAAGACCGCAGCTACGAGCGGAATAATACCTCCGTGACCATTTTAGAAGTGACCTTCAAAGACAGCACGGACACAACTGTCACAACGCTGACAAGTTCCGATTATACCGCGACCGGCAGGATGGTTAATGCGAATGTCGGCACAGACAAAGAAGTTACCGTTACGGTGACCTTGCAGGGAAAAGCGGCAGACAACTATAAGCTTGTTTCCAACATGACCACCGCAAACGTAGCGATTACGCAGGCTAAGGGCGGTGTGTTGCAGGATGAGAACTTAAAGCAGAAATTCTCCGACCGGAAGCAGAAGACCTTCACACCCGATTACACAGGACTTCCTGCCGGGGAGACATGGACATACAGCATTTCCGAGGCACAAACTTCGGGATCTGCAAAGGTGGAATCGGTTATGATTAATACAGCCGGAAAGATCGCCTACAGGCTGACAGCCGGTGCGGAAAATGACACCATCCGTTGGACGGTAACGATTTCCAATCCAAATTATAAAAACTTTACCAAGGATCTGGTACTGAAACTGACGGCGAAAGACCCTCAGGAGACACTGCGCATCACCGGTGACGACACCGTGGTCTATGGACAGAAGCTGCAACTGAGCACGGTCGGCGGCTCCGGCACAGGTGAGATTACTTACAGAGTGGATGCAGGCAGTACAGGCGATGCGACAATTGATGAGAATGGCATTCTGACTCCGGTTAAGGTCGGAAGCGTTGTTATCACAGCAACCAAGGCAGGTGATATCGATTACAGTGAGATCACCAGTGCACCTTTTGTCATTATGATTACCCGGGCTGCTACAAGCGGTGAACCGAAGTACAATAAGATTACCACAGGCGGTATGACCCTGGCAGACGCAGGACTGACGTTGGCAGGCAGCACCATTCATCCGGCAGACGGTACACTGGAGTGGATAGATGATGCAGGTGTACTTCCCAATGACACGGCAGTCGAGATGAACAAGACTTACAAGTGGCGCTTCATCCCTGCGGATACCAATTATGAGATTCTGACCGGTGAAATCGAACTTTACCATGTGGACGCTCCGGCAGTCACTGCACAGCCCAAGAGTGTATCTGTGACAGTAGGAGACACAGCAACGTTTGAAGTTACTGCAACCGGTACGGACGTAACCTATCAGTGGCAGATCGACAGAAACGACGGTAATGGATTTGTGAACATCACCGGAGCTACCGGTGCGACCTACACCACAGGAGTAACGGATAGAGACTGCAACGGATTTAAGTACCGGTGCGTCATCAGCAATGCGGCCGGTTCTGCTACTACCGATACCGTAGTATTGACGGTACTGTATCAGATCATTGAAGGCGCGAACGGCTCCTGGAACCAGAGTACGGACGGAGAAAGTCTCAGAATCAGAGGAAACGGTGAATATTCCAGGTTCCAGAATGTAAAGGTAGATGGGAATAACATTGATTCCAAGAACTATACCGTGAGTGAGGGCTCCACGATCATCGAATTACATGCAGATTACCTGAAGACTCTGTCCGAGGGCAGTCACACCTTTGAGATCGTATGGACAGACGGCGCCGCAGGCACCAGCTTTACGGTAGCAAGGAACACCTCCGGCAGCAATAGTACCGGCAGCAATAACACCGGCAATAACGATAATAATGACAGTACGGACAACTCAGCTGCCGCAGCTCCCACCGCTGCTGCTACTGCCCAGGAACTGGACAAGGTTCCGGCAACCGGAGATGCTTCCGGCATCTGGATCGCTCTATTTGTAGTATCCGCCGTAGGACTGGCAGCCATGCTGGTAAGAAGGAAGAAGAACTAAGAATAACGTAAATAATATAGAAGCCTCGCTACAGAGATGATACCTGTAGCGAGGCTTTTTGTCTTGCAATCTTATTTTTCATTTATTATTGACACTATACTTACCTTTTATTATAATATAAATGAACCACTGAACTCGCGAATGCGATGTAGGTGGTGTTTTATTTTGGATATATTACTAATCCATACATATTTGTCTCATTTGCTTTCAAATTTAATTTTTCCGCTTCCTTTAACGTCACCATAACCCGTTTTACAAAGAGTTTGTCAATTACAGTTCCCACTCGTTTTGGTAACTCTTCTTTCCGAATTTCGATTTTGAAATATAAATGTACAAAAAAAGAAACGAAATCACATATTTGAATAAAATAGGATTCTGATGAATTTTTTTCCATAATATCCTCGATCATATTGCTGATCGGATGATTGACAAACCCAGGCAAATATTTGGATTGGATCGGATTAAATGCACGTATAGCTCTGGCTGTCTTTCTCATAGGTGCTATTCTGCCCGCATCCGTAATCACTAAATAATTCCATTGCCCATCGCTGTCATTCTCGATACGTTGTATATTATATTTCAATGCATTTTCAAGAACGTGATAGTTATTATCTTTAAATTTTTTCTTATCAATAATCACATTTACAATCTTTAAATCCATCTTTGCAATTGTTAACGTAAATGCTTTTATTATATCTTGTTTTGTTTCTTTTGACCAATGATACTCACGATATGGATTTTTATCCGTCAAAAAATGTTTTGTATGCATCTCTTCTGATACATGAAAGCCATATTTATCTTTCAATTCTCTTCTCAGAATACGCATTTTTTCAAAATTTTGCTGCCAGCTCTCTGCAGGCATATACAAACTTGTTAAAATAAAATGGTCTGATGAATTTATTGTTACTCCGTCATCCCCTGTTTCATCAAAATATGCTATATATGTTTTCATCAATTCCCCTTTCATATTTTAGACATTTTAATGCCATTCATTTTTAATAATGAAAACTATGGTGATTCACCAAAATACTGAAATTAAATAAGATTTGAAATAGAAAATTTACTTATAGATAGAGAATAGCAAACTATTCTCAGCCTGTCAACATGACAAAATAACATTCAAATCAGACTTTCACACATTACAGCGATAGCAAACTAATCTGTTGACGATAAGCCATTTCTT
>OJNH01003062.1_pt1 | contig 11000 bp, 10 predicted proteins | sample 1597361 | NCBI WGS metagenome assembly OJNH01 (sample SAMEA2452136, study PRJEB22498) | human gut metagenome | biome: human feces; feature: human gut; material: feces | place: Australia | collected 2012
TAAGATTCTTGACTAAATTAATGGAAAGAGTTAGAATAGAAATAGAAAATGATAACTTAATGACATTTAAAGAAGAATTTTATAAAAAATATGGATATGAAAAATAGGAGGAAAATACATGGAATTGTATGAAGAGGTTGAGAATAAAAAAAAATCAAAGTTGACTATTATTATAGGAATTTGTATATCAGTGCTAGTAGTTATAACTATAGCAATAATTGTTGGAATAATGTATCTTAAAAAATCAATGCTTAAAATAACATTAGATGGTCAAAAGAATAATGAAATAGAAGAAGTAATATATATAAAAGAGGGAGATGAGAAAAAATTATATATTCCAATAAGAAAAATAGCAAAGTTTTTAAATTATGAGGATTATAGTGGAGATTATAAAATGAAATCTGAAGATTCTACTAAATGTTATGTAAAAAATGAGTATGAGGTAGCAATGTTTACAAAAGATTCAGATGTTTTAGTAAAAACTAGAGAAGATACAGAGTATGAATATATAAATCTTAAAGAAAAGGTATTTGAGGAAAATGGAACATTATATACAACACCAGAGGGAGCAGAAAAAGCATTTAATATATTATTAAACTATGATTTAGAAAAAAACAGAATAGATATATATACAATGGATTATTTAAATAACTATTATGCAACACAATTAAAAATAGATGGAGAAACCAAAAAACTATCAGAAGAATTTGCAGATAGGCAAGCAATATTTGAAGATATGATGATAATAAATACAAATAATCAATATGGAGTAGTTAATGTAAATACTGGAGAAGATCTATTAGAAAGTAAATATGAAGATATAAAATATTTACCATCAACATCAGACTTTTTAGTTAAAAGCAATGGTAAATATGGAGTTTTAGGAAATGATTCAACTGTAAAATTAAGAATTGTATATGAGCAAATAAAAATTATAGATAATAAAAATGGATTATATTTAGTAAAACAAAATAATTTATATGGTGTATTAAATACAAAAGGAAAAGTAATAATAGAACCTAGCTATAAGCAAATAGGAGTTGATAAAGGAAAATATGAACAAAACGGAGTAGATAATCCATATATATTATTAGATGATATAATACCAGTAAAAAATGATCAAGACTTATGGGGGATATTTGATATAAAAGGAGATAAAATAAAGGATTTTGAATATACTAATATAGGCTGTTCTACAGCAAAAGAAACAAACTCATATCCAGCAGTTGTAATACCAAGTTATAAAGTTATTATAGTAGAAAAAGATAAGTTTTATAATTTAATTACTTCAAATGGAGAAGAATTAATACCAAGCTATATATTAGATTCTGTATACATGCAATCAAATACAGCAACAGGAGAAAATAAATTTTTTATGACATACAATGGTAATACTATGAATATAGAAGAATGGCTAGCAAGACTAGGAAAATAAAATATAAAAAATGGAGGAATAGTAAGATGGCTACAAGAGATAAAAGTACATGGATAGTAATATTGTTTATATTTGCGGGGTTAGTAATAGGAGGATTATTAGGAGAAGTAGCATCACAAGTGGATTGGCTTAGTTGGTTATCATATGGTCAATCCTTTGGAATAGATAATCCTTTTGTACTAAATATGAATGTTTTAAGCTTAACATTTGCATTTTCAATTCATATTAATATAGCAAGTATACTAGGATTAGCAATAGCAATATTTTTGTACAAAAAAATATATTAAAATTAATATACAAGTGTAAAAAGGAGAGTAAAGTATATTGAGCAATGATGGTCAAGTTAAGAAGAAAAGAAAGATAACTTTAAATTGGATATTAATAGGATATATAATATGCATAATAGCTATAATAGGAGCTACTTTTTCAATAATTTATAAGAAAAGTAAAAAAATGCCAAATGCTATAGATTTTACAATAGATAATGAGCTTGATAATAAGGAAGGAAGTTATGCATATTTAGAGGTACAAGGCTTAACAAAAGAAATTTCAACAGTACATGAAAATTCAGAGAGTATAAAGAAATTCAATAATGATAAGTATTATATAGCATTTAATAAAGGGTATTGGTATGTTGTTAATTTGGATTATGATACAATAGATATGTTAAAAGATTTACAAGATTATACATATTCAACAGATGAAAATGCAACAATACCTGAAACTGTAAAAATTTATGGTATGACTGAAAAAATACCAGATGATTTAAAACAAATATTGATAAATTTTTATAATGATGGTGTAGAAGAAGAAAATCAAATAGATTTAGAAAATTTTGATTTATATTTTGGAAATGTATTATTAAATGTTAAAAAGAAACCTATAAATATAAATCTAGAAAAAATGATTATAATAATTTCGATTGTAGTAATATTCATAATGACTATATCTGTTGAATGGAAAAAAATAAGAACAAAAAAAACTTAGATATAATGTTTCTAAGGTTTTTACTTGCCCACTACAGTGAGAACTCTTACCATAAAATTTATTCTAAAAACCATTAAACCATAATATTTTGTGAAAAATTATGTTGATTTTATTGAGCTTAATACAAATTTATGATATAATAAAAATTGATATATTGTATTTGAAACCAATAAAGATAACTTGGAGGTTTCAAAACCTCCAAAAAAATTTAGGAGGTAAATAATATGGCATGGGAAGATTATAAAGATTTGGATGTAACAAGGGAAGAAGAAATTGTAAAAGAAGATGAAAAAACACAGAGAATTGAGCTTCAAAGGAAGTCACCATTTGACAAGCCAATTAATAAAGGGGGAGAGCTGATAGGTTTAAAAAAAAATACTCTCACCGATAGCCTATAATTTTCAAAAAGAAATAAAAAAACTCGGAAGTTTTGTAACTTCTGAGTTTTTTGTATATTATAAGGTTATTACATCATACTTTTAAATAATTCTTATTAGGTTTTATAATTTAGGAAACGGCCATATTAAAAATAAGATTTATGAATTTATAAACATAAATAGATTATAAAAATTTATTAATATTATAGACAAATTTTAAATAATACTGTAGAATAATTAACATAGGAAATGATGAGAAACAGATGTGGTTTTGCCACCTGAATTTTACGAAATATCGTAGGAGAGGTGGTGATGTTTATGATTAAAGTGATACTATTTTTAATATTATCCTTAATGTTTTCTTTAACATTAAACGTTGCCTTGACAGCAGTTCTGTATAAGAACTGGGTTGATAAGCAACTACATAAATAAAAAAAGCTCACATCTGTAACTTTGGCGAGTTAGGTGTGAGTTTTTTCAAACTTAATTCGGCAAAACCACGTTTGTGGATTTGTCATTTCCTATATTTATTATAAGCTATTTAAAGATAAAAAGTCAAGAAAAAAGATAAAATTATAATAAATAGTAAGCTATAAAGGAGACCAACTATGAAAAGTCAATAGAAAAATGAAAAAAATTTTAAAATTTTTTCTAAAGAAAAAAGGTCAACTTTAATAACCGTTTTTTGTCAATTTTTTAAAAACGGCTGAACACATTGAAAAATCAATATTTAGTTAATCTAGGTTAAATGCAACGTTATCTTTTAACATTTTAAATATGATACGAACTAATTTATGAGCAACATGTCCAAGAGCACAATAATGAGATTTACCTTGGGAACGTTTAAGTTCATAGTAATCGTTAAAAGTTTTATTATTTTTGACTACATTGTGAGCTGAGTAAACAAGAGAATACCTAAGCATTCCAGAGCCACGTTTTGACATTCGAGTAGACCTTGCTTGAAAGTTACCAGATTGAATAACAGATGGGTCTAATCCAGCATAAGCAAGAAGTTGACAAGAATGTTCAAAACGATTAATGTCACCAATACAACCAATAATAACAGCAGCTTGGTTGTAAGACATACCAGGAATACTTAAAATAGGAGTATTCAACTCATCTAAAATTTATTTGTAAAGAGCTTCAACTTCAGCAATTTGTTCATTATAAAGTTCAATTTGCAAAATGGCATGTTTAATTTGTAAAGATAAGCTGGGATTATCAATACCAACAGAGTTTTTAGCTAGTTCACGAAGAAGAATAGCATCTTGCTTATTATATCTACCATGAGAATTATCGTGAAGAATATTAGAAAGTTTAGTCAAATGCAAAGAAGAAATTTGTTTAGGACTTGAATATTCTTTCAATAATTGGTATGATACATTTAGATGAAGATTTCCTTTAAAGAACTGTGCAAGTTCAGGAAAAATTTGATCTAAGTAAGATACTAATTGAATTTTAGCTTTACTTCTCATAGTAACTAAGTTACGACGTGAACGGCATAAGCCTTTGAGTTTTAAATTGTTGATATCTCTAGAAGTGATGAGAGAGTAATTACCTAAAGATAGAGCTTTGATAATTATTTTGGTGTCAACTTTATCATTCTTAGTTTTTCTGATATTAGACCTACGAAGGTTAGAGGTCTGAATTGGATTAATAAGTCCAATATTATAATGAAGATTGAATAAGTAAGAAATGATATTTTCGCCGTAATGAGCAGTAGATTTTAAACCAATTAGTATCTTTGTTTTATCTAAAGATTCTAATTTTGAAATAAATTTTTGAAAACCACCTTTCAAAAATATTTAATAACTGTGACAACAATCCACAAGTGTTCGTCCTCATAAACTTGCGAGACATAAAAGTTCAAAGACTTATCCAACCAATAAATGATTAAAAACGAAACTATGGCAATATACTCCTTTAAATAGTCGAAGCCATAAAGAAAATTAAAAGTCCACAGTTACCACATTTAGATTATACTAAATATTAATATAAAAATAAATGAAGAAAGGAGTGTATGGTGTATTTAAGTTATTAAATATATCATACAAGAATAGATATGAGTATTATAAAGTCTTTTGATACAAGCGAAGAAATAATAAAAGCAGAAATGCTTACAGTTGGTCAAAAAAGATTACCGGAAATAGCAATTTGTGTTTTTAAAAAAGAAATAATAGATTATATTGAGATAAATGATAGTTTTAAAGAATATAGCTCAATAGATGTTTGTGGTGAAGCAGTAAAAATTTATGTAACAAATGTAAATGAAACAGAAGTTACAATATATAGGACATATACTGGTGGCCCTGCAACAGTTGCAATAATGGAAGAGCTTCATGCAAGAGGAGTAAAAAAATTTATTATATTTGGATCATGTGGACAATTAACATCAAATTTGAAAAAAGGAGCTTTTATTATTCCAACAGATGCATATAGAGATGAAGGCACAAGTTATCATTATTTACCAGCGTCAGATTTTGTTGAAGTAACATCAGCAAAAAAATTAACAGAAATTTTTGAAAAAGAAGGAGTACCATATGAGCTAACAAAAACATGGACCACAGATGCTTTATTTAAAGAAACAAAAGAGAAAATGAGAAATAGAGTTGAATATGGGTGCAATGTTGTTGAAATGGAATGTGCTTCAATTATGGCTGCAGCAAAGAGTAGGGGATTTAAAGCATATCAATTTTTGTACACAGATGATACGTTAGAATCAGAAAAATGGGACATAAAAACTTTAAAAAAAGATAGAATATTTATATTAAAAGAATGTTTAAATATTGCCTTAAAAGTAACAAAATATATATAATAAATTGAAAATAAATATAGTATTATTGCTGTAATGGTTCATAATACTATATTTATTTTACTTAATTCACATAAAACATTGACGTATTCCTTTTGCATGTGATATAATATACCAGATTATTGAAACAATATCGTAAGTATGCTTATGTAAAAATTTGCATAAGCAAAAAACAAGTATTGTTTGATAGTACTTATGAGATTGTGTCGATATGACTTGCACCTTGAAAATTGAATACGTATGTCACAAATCAACAGGAGTCTAAGACAAAGGAGGTAGTATTATGGACTCAGTAAAAAATGTAGCAGTAGGAAAGGTCCTTTTGCTTGATGCTTGTTCGTTTCAGGCAGATCCGGATGATGTAATTTGGGCTTATGAAAATATTGCTCAGATTCTTTATGCGGAAGCCCAAAACAAGGAAATTGTAAAGTATCTAGGAGCAGACGTTGTAGCAAAAATGCATGGTCAGGTCGAATATATTTCTAATTATGGATTGTTAATGCTTGGTTATCTCTTGAAGCAGAAAAATATTCACGTTACATATACAAATGGTGACTATTTTGCAAATGAGACAGATTACATTGCAGATATTTTGGAAAAGTATTCTGACTATGATGTATATTGCTTTACGTCAACTACTCCGCAGTTTAACCATGTTCGTAGGTTAGCACAGGCTGTTAAGGCTGTAAATCAGGAAGCAAAAACTATTCTTGGAGGTCCTCACACGAGATATTTCTTAACTCATGAAAAGGATGCTGTTTTTGATTATTTTGTTACTGGTTATGGCATTAACAAAGATGTTGAGCTTATTGAAAGCATTTTCGCTGGAAATGAGCCAAACTTTTGGAGAATCGATACCACCGAGTATTATGATTGTCCGAAAGATTTTAGTCTTATTCCTGAAGAGAGAAGAATTGATACACTTTGGTATAACTTTTTCTCTATCGGTTGTCCTAATCGCTGTAGGTATTGTGTAGAGCACAAGGTTGGTAAGAAAATCTGTTTCGTGGATATTAGCAAACGTATGGATGAAGTTGAGTACGTTATTAAAACGTATGGTGTAAAGATGTTCCATTTTTCAGACAGTGATTTGTTCATTAATAATGCACAATTTATGGGCATAGTGAATGAAATTGAAAGAAGAGGAATCAAGTGCACTTTCACATTCAACACTTCGCCGAACTTCTTGATTAAGGTAGTTAACGATTCTGAGCTTAAGGCAACTTTAAAAAAGTTCGTTGAAAACGGGTTAATTGAAATTCTGATTGGTGCAGAACATTTTTCGGAAAACGTGAGACTTAGAGTAGCGAAACATTATAAGCTGAACCAGTTCCAGAATGCACTGGATATTGCTAAGCACGAGATTAAGGTACCTATCATTTCTCTGTATTCCATGGTAGGCTTACCGTATGAGCGCGAAAGTGACATTGATTTCAATGTTAAGGTATTTAAGGAAATGAGGGAACGCGACTTATTTGATTTTACATTCCCTAAGTTCTTCGTACCGTATCCTGATTCTGAGATTTACATGCATCCAGAAGATTTTGGAATTGAAATTCTTTCTAATAACTTCGACGACTATCATCGTTGGAGAACACCTCGTCCACTTCGTGTAATCGGAATGGAAGATGCGTTGTATATACAGGAAATTTTGGATATTATCAAGACCAACAAGGACTTTGACGAAAATGAAGTTCGGAACCAGAGAGCATACAACAAGTTTTTTATTTAATTAAGAAAGGGGCATAAACATATGGACATTAAAAAACTTTTTGGTGACTATGAATCTACTGTACTGCATGAATTAATGCGGAATATGTCCATTATTGATGATATGAGAGCTATTACTGCGACAAATTTTAGCGATGGTTCCATCTTTTCGTTCAACTATTATGATTTTCTGAAAGACAAGACACTTAACAAAGAAGGAATTGACTTTACTTCTATTGCAGAAGAGCTGATTCCTCTGTTTGAGGGGCTTCCTAATTGGAACAATCCGGAGACTTTGCTTAATGTGATTCCTCCACCTAATATTCCTGCACTTGCAGTAACTTTGTATGCAAAAATGCATAATGCAAACTTTTCACAGGATAAATATACTGGTTTACTTTTGGCAAGCGAGTTAGAGGTTGTTAAGTATCTGTCAGACCTTATTGGTTGGGATTGGACTAAGACTATGGGTACGTTCACTTTTGGAGGAAAGGGCACATCTTTGTATGCCTTTAAATATGCCTTGAATCGAGCGTATCCGACTGGTAAGAGAGTAGGCTATAACGGAAAGGAGTTTTTCCTGGTAAGTTCTGTGAAGGGACATCCGTGTCATGCTGAAATTGCTGATTGGCTTGGCATTGGCTATAATAACTGCTTACGTGCAAAATGTACAAGCGAAGGTCGCATCGTTGTTTCTGATGTGGAGCGTATCGTAAGAGAGAACATTGAAAATGGAAAGATTTTCCTTGGATTCAATCTTTGCGGTGGCTCTACTGTTGAATTCGATATGGACCCTGTGAAGCAAATCTATGATTTGAGAGAAAAAATCGTGGATGACTACAAGCTTGATTATAAGCCGATTATTCATGTAGATTCTGTTGTTGGTTGGATTTGGTTGTTCTATAATGGTTATGATTTTAAGTCTAACCCTATGAACATTCCGAGTCCTACTGTTGAAAAGATTGAAATGATGCATTCCTACATCGCCGAAATCAAGTATTCGGATTCCTGCGGAATGGATTTCCATAAAACGGGGTACGCTCCGTATATTTCGTCTATTATCATGTTTAAGGATAAGGGCGACTATTATTTCCTTGGAGATAAGGAACAGGATGTTGATGTTCGTAAGCTTCAGTATGGTGGTTTTGCACCGTTTGAGCAAACTTTGGAACTTACTAGAAGCAGCGACGGACCTCTTGCAGCATGGGCAACTCTCAAGGCATTTGGAATGAATGGTTACAGAGAGATTATTGTGAACTCTTTGGAGTCTACACAGTATTTCCGCAATCAGATTAATGCACTTCCTTTTGCTGAAGTAGTAAATCCTAAATCTAATGGTGTTGCAACGCTGTTTATCCTTAAGCCGGAAGGCTTCGAAAACAAATCTCTTTCCGAAATCCTCACTCTTCCTAGAAAAGAAACGGACAAGGTAAAGAACTACAATTTGAACTTTACTCGCTATGTGGATGAACTTAACGAGAAGGGCGAAACTCATCTTGCGTTTACAGCATCTGATGTGTTTACTGTGACTGGCACTAATGTATGCTTGGGCTCTATTAAGGCCTATCCAATGTCTCCTTACTATACAAAGGAGAATATTGATGCAATTATTGCTTTGATTGTTTCTTTGAAGGAAAGATATGACAAGGATGAAAATTGGTCCTTTAAGACGCTCTACTACACTCCAGCAGACATGGTATACCGTTCTTAATTGGTAAAGGAGGTTTTCAGATGATTGATAATATAAATTGTTTGATGATTGGCTGGGGACCTCATGCTACGCGAACTTATTCAAAATTCTTTAATAAGTATCAGTTTGAACCTCGTGTTATCATTGACATTGAGTCTCAGCGTGAGCGGGTTCAAGCTGAACTTAAAATCTTTGGATTTAATACAACTGTTGAAACAATCCCAGATAAGGAAAAGGATCTGGTTGTTTTGAGTCCAGAGACTAAAAAGAAGGTTGATGAAATTTGCAGTAAGTATGAGATTACTCATGTTATTATTGCTTCTGAGCCAAAATCACATTACGCGTATATGGATTATTTTGTCGAAAAAAAAGTTCATATGTTGGTGGAAAAACCTATTGTTGCACCTGCAACATTTTATACAGTTGAAGATGCTCAAAAGGCAAAAGACCAGTTTTATGATATTTTAAGTAGACAGAATCATAATATTCAATGCAAAGTAATGTGTCAACGTAAAATGAATCGAGGATACATTACGGCTCTTTCTTTAGCACGTGATACTGTAAAAAAGTACAATTATCCTATTACTAAAATATATGTTAATCATTGTGATGGTAATTGGATTATGCCTCATGATTTATTTTATGAGAACCATCCGTATAAGTATGGTTATGGAAAACTTTTTCATAGTGGATACCACTTTGTTGATTTGTTTGCTGATATTGTAAAAGTTAATGAAGTGTTATCGCCTGATAAAAAGCTGAAGAGAGCAACTATTTTTAGCTCGTTTCAAATGACGTCTGACGAGATTCAAATTTTTAGACCCGATGAAGTAAGAAATCTTTTCGAGAAGAAGGGTCAGCAAATTCCATCATTTTATGATGGAAAAGTGAACACAACAAACTACGATTTGTTTGGAGAGAAAGCCATTATTTCACAAATTTGTTTTATGAATGAAAATGGGAAATGCATGACTTTAGGAAACCTGGCAATATCACAAATTGGTTTTTCCAGAAGAGCATGGATTACAGCCCATGAAGACCATTATAAGAACAATGGTAGAGTAAGACATGAGACTGTTGAAATTGAAATTGGACCACTTATGTGTATTCAAGTTCATAGTTATCAATCCAAAGAAATCAAGGATAGAAGTTTTGATGAATCGGAAATTGGTGGACTTGATCACTTTGATATCTGTATTTACAGAAATTCGGAGATGATTGGTGGAAAAGCTTTCGAAAAAATCCCTTCTGAGATATTCATGAAAAAACAGGATGATATTGGCATTAAAGGTTTGAATGAGGATTCAAGAGAGGATTTCATCTACAACTTTTTTTCAGATGTTCCAACATCAAAAGGTGAGCTCTATGATCATCGTTTGGCAATTGAAATTCTGTATCATATTTGTAAGCAGGAAATTGATTACCGAGAGGGTGTAATGGTAAGCGATACTTTTGATATATCAAAATTAACAAAATGAGGTGAACTAAATGAAAACAATTGAAGAAATTAGAAATTTGGAAAGAAAGGCTAGAGCAACCTGGAATGCAGCAGAATTGGCAGCTTTCGACCCTAATAATATGGGTAAGAAATTGTACGTGATGGATATGTTCTCATATCCTTCAGGAGCAAATCTTCACACTGGCCACTGGTATAACTTCGGTTTGGTGGATAGCTGGGCTAGATTTAAGAAGATGCAGGGATTCAATGTGTTCCAGCCTATGGGATTTGATGCATTCGGTCTTCCAGCAGAAAATTATGCTATTAAGACCGGCACTCACCCTAAGGACAGCACTATGAAAAATATTAAGGTTATGCGCGGACAGCTTCAGACCATGGGTGGTATGTTCGATTGGAAGAACGAAGTTGTTACATGTGATCCTGAGTACTACAAGTGGACTCAGTGGGTATTCACTGTTCTTTATAAGCGGGGATTAGCTTATAAGAAAGCTGCACCTGCAAATGAGGCTGCTGAAAAAGTAGCCTAGTAG
>OJNH01003074.1_pt1 | contig 10969 bp, 3 predicted proteins | sample 1597361 | NCBI WGS metagenome assembly OJNH01 (sample SAMEA2452136, study PRJEB22498) | human gut metagenome | biome: human feces; feature: human gut; material: feces | place: Australia | collected 2012
AGATAAAAAGAATCTGGTGCCAACCAATGATGGAAATGTCCTGATTACTATTCTTCCGGATGAAATCAAATCTCCGGCAATGACAGCCCAGTGGGAAATGCAGTTAAATCAGATCGCCAGAGGAGAAGCCGATGCAGGAGGCTTCCTGCAGGGAATTATCCGGATGTTAAAAGAACTGATTTCCAGATACTCAGGAGTGTCAGAGAAGCAGAAAGAGCAGTTTTCTCATGGAACGAAAAAAGAAAGTCTGGGAAGTTGCCCCAGATGTGGAAGGCCAGTCTATGAGGGACAGAAAAACTTTTACTGTTCAGACAGAAAATGCCAGTTTGCTCTTTGGAAGAATGACCGCTTCTTTGAGAGCCAGGGCAAAAAGATGGATGCCGGGACAGTGAAGAAACTGCTTGCAAAAGGAAAAATCCATTATAAAGACCTGCGTTCCCAGAAGACTGGCAGAACTTATGAAGCAACTGTTGTTATGGCAGATTCCGGGGAGGGCTATGTAAAGTTTAACTTGGAATTTCCGCAGAGATAATGAAGAAAGAATGAGGTAGAATCTATGAAATACGGAAGATTTAAGAAAGCAGTATCAGGTTTTCTGGCAGCAATGACGATCATGACTACTGTATTTTCACCGCTGAGTGCATATGCAGCAGAAGTACCGCCAGAGGAGCCAAAGCCACCGCTTTACGAGGAAGTGAAAGATCAACTGGATGTAGATGAAGTGGTGAAAGCGGAAGATCTGGAATTGGAATATGGATGCAATTTTGATGTGAAAACAGATTTCAGTAATATTGAGATTCCAGATAATGAGAAGGTGAAAGTGACCTTTGAAGAAGCGAAAAATGAATCCGGCGAAGAGTTTACAACACAGAAATCTGATTCCTACAAAGCGGTTTATTATGTACAGCCTTTAAAAACGGAGCATCCGAAATATCAGATCAGCAGAAAACTGATTGTGAAAGAAGCACCGCAGACAGAACAGGAGACAGAAACACCGATCGAAGCTGCAGAAGATGGAAACAGCAGTGAGAGTGGTGAAGAGCAGTCTGACGATGGCTTGGTAGATATACAGATGCCAGAGGAAGCACAGCCGGTAGTGATCGAGCAGGAGACACCATCAGACGAAGAGGTTTCGACTGAAGAAGAAACTGCAGAAGTTACAGAAGCTCCGGCAGAATCAGTGACAGAGGAAATCACAGAGGCACCGGAAGAATCTGAACCAGAAAATACGACAGAAAATTCAACGGAAGAAGCTACAAAGGATTTTTCCGAAGGCTTATCTGAAGAAGAATTTGATGAAGCACTGGAAGAGGCAGAGAATCAGGAAACCTATGATCAGGAAACAGGGCTTGATCTTGAAATTGTGCTAACCGCTGCAAGAGACCAGGATATTGATCTGTTTGCGCTGGAAGAAGGGGAAAGCGTAGAGTTCTATGTAGAAGCACCGTCTTTGATAGTAACTTATGCAGCATCAACGACAAAAAAAGTAACCATCACCCGTGGTTCCTGGTATTACTACGCAGACTATGGACTTGGCTCCTATCAGACAGCACCATATAAAGTAAAATATGGCAATGTCAGTGCAACAGCTTATTGCGTACAGCCGTCTAAACGAGGTCCAGATGATGGAACATATAAAATTACAAAGTTAAGTGATGGAAAGAGTCTGGCAAAGGTTTGCTATTATGGAACTAAGGCCAGTGGAGATGATGGATTTTTTGCAGAAAAGCATCCGGATTTTTCAGCAGGAAAACGCTTTATTATCACCCATATGGCAGCTGCATATGCAAATGGAAGCAGCGATGCGTTCAGTGGCACCAACAGCACCGGAAAGTCACTTGCAATGGAGCTTTATAATTACTGTATGTCACAGCCGGAGATTCCGGAAGTAGATATGGCATTTTCCAACCCGAATGTAACCGCATATGTAGATGGAAAACAGCAGAGAACGGAAGAGGTTACTTTCCTTGCGGATACCCTCCAGTCTATTACCTTTAAGCTGCCGTCTGGTGTGAAGTTTCATAATGTAACAACTGGAAAAACCAGTGCTGCAGGGGCAAGTGTGGAGATCAATGGTGGAACGAAGTTTTATCTTTCTGCACCGATCACACAGGCAGCTGATGTAAGTGCGACATTCTCTGCAACCATGAAAGGTACTATCGTGAAAGACTATTCTGCTTATAAGATCAGTACGGGAGGCGATTTACAGGATCTTGCCTTTGTTTTTGGCGAGGCCGTTGACGATGAAAAGTATGTGGATTTTTCTGTTACATGGGTAAGTCAGGCAAGCGTTTCGATCGTAAAGAAAGACAAGAAGACGAATGCAGCTGTGGCCGGGGCAGTATATGGACTTTACAGTGATCCAGACTGCACAAACCTGATTATGGAAATGCCAGCTACTGATGCTAACGGAGCATCCAGTGTTACCTTAAATAAAACACAGGATATGATTTATCTGAAGGAGATTTCAGGACCGACCGGATATCTTCTGGACACAGCGGTGCATAACATCCAGCTGGTAGTTGGAAAGACATCCAATCAGGTGGTTACAGATGAGGAACAGAAGGCGAACTTAACCATCTATAAAGAAGGTGAGGTGCTGACAGGTGCAAATGTCACAGAGGAAGGTGTTTCTTTCGTTTATGAAAAGAGGAGACAGAAAGGGGCAGTTTACAACGTTTATGCTGCAGCGGACATTAAACGTGCAGATGGAACCGTTGTATATAAACAGGGCGCACTGGTGAAGGAAAATCTTGCCACTGGAGATGATGGCAGTGCAACCTTAAAAGGACTGTATCTTGGTACTTACAGAGTAACAGAGATGAAAGCTCCGACAAACCTGATTTGCGCTGGTGAATCAAAAGAAGTAACCCTGAGCTACGCAGGACAGAACGTAGAAGTGGCAGTTGGTGATCTGACATTCGTAAATGACCGTCAGAAAGCAAAAGTATTTGCAGAAAAACAGGATAAGGACACGAAAAAGCCACTCGCAGGAGCAGTATTTGGACTGTATGCAGGCAAAGACATCAAGAACCAGGACGGACAGGTTGTGGTTGTAAAAGATACCCTGATTGCAAAGGCTACTACAGATGAAATGGGAAGCGGTGCTTTTGCTGCAGATCTTCCAAACAACAACAGCTACTATGTGAAAGAATTACAGGCACCGGCTAATTACTTTAGAAATTCTGATGAGGTGTACAGTTTTGATTTCCTGTATATCAATGACAAGGAAGCGACCGTTTCCTTTTCCCATACTTTTTCCAATGAGCATGTGAGTGCATCTATTCATCTGGTAAAAAAGGATAAGAAAACCGGAAATGTGACACAGGGCGATGCGAAATTTGCAGGAGCCGTGTATGGTGTATATGCCCGTGAGAACATTGCTCATCCAGACGGAAAGAGCGGCGTTCTCTACAAAAAAGATGCACAGGTAGCTACCATGACCGTGGATGATTCTGGAAATGCAAGGGTTGAGAATCTGTTCCTTGGAAAATACTATGTGAAAGAGATCACACCACCAACAGGATATCTTCTGGATGAAGAGGAACATGATGTTGACTGCAATTATGAAGGAGATCAGGTAAAGAACATTGAGAGAACAGCAGAATCTTCTGAAACAGTAGTAAAACAGCCGTTTGAGGTAATCAAGGTTGCCAATAATGGAAAGACAGATGCGGATCTCTTAAAAGGAGCCGGATTTACTGCATATCTTGCAAGCAGCCTAAAAGTAAAAGAAGATGGCAGCTATGATTTTACTGGTGCGAAGCCGGTAGTGATTACTGAAGATGGAAAGACAGAAATGTTCACAGACGCAAAAGGATATGCAAAGAGCATCCCACTTCCATACGGTAAATACATGGTAAGAGAGACAACTACTCCTCATAATTATAAGCCGGTAGATGATTTTGTGGTAACTATTTCAGAAAACCATCCGAATGAGCCACAGACATGGAGAGTTCTTCTGGATGATGAATTCCATGCAAAACTGAAAATCATCAAAAAAGACGATGAAACAAAGAAATCGGTTCTGGTTGCAGGTACAGAGTTTAAGATCTTTGATCTGAATCAGCAGAAATATGTAGAGCAGGTAACGACATATCCGACTGTGCAGAAGCATACTTCCTTCTTCACAGATTCAGACGGCTATCTGATTCTTCCGGAAAGTCTTAAGATCGGAAATTACCGTATTGAGGAAGTAACTGCACCAGATGGTTATATGCTTAGTAAAAACTATGTGGAAGTCAGCGTGGATTCCAATACAGCGTATCTGCAGGATGCAACAACCGGTGATGCGATCATCGAAGTAGAATATGAAAACCATCCGGTAAAGGGTGAGTTATCCATCTACAAAAAGGGTGAGGTGCTTGCTGGTTATGACGGAAAAGATTTTCAGTATGAAGAAAAATACTTATCTGGAGCAGAATTTGAAGTATATGCAGCTGAAAACGTCTATACAGCAGATTATCAGAAGGATGCAGACGGCAACCGGATTCTGGAATATGCAGAGGGTGAACTGATAACAACCGTAACTACAGATGATTCCGGACTGGCAGTTGTGAAAAATCTGCCTCTTGGTAGTTATCTGGTAAAAGAGGCAAATGCACCGACTGGATTTGTATTAAATGCAGTTTCGCAGGAAGTTTCTTTTGATTATGCCGATCAGAATACTGCAGTAATCAAAGAATCTGTTACCTTTGATGATGACCGCCAGAAAGTGGAAATCACAGTAGAGAAACAGGATGCAGAAAATGAAGCTACAATTGGAGGAGCTGTTTTTGGCATCTATAACACAGAAGATCTGAAGAATGAGAAAGGTGAGATTATTGTAAAGGCAGATACACTTCTGCAGGAAATGACTTCTGATAACGATGGTCTTGCAGTATGTACGCTGGATCTGCCACTTGGACAGTATTATGTGAAAGAGTTAAAAGCACCGGCGGGATTTGTATCCTCTGATGAAGTTCTGAATCTGGATGCTTCTTACCAGGGACAGGATGTGAAGACAGTAAAACTGAAAACAGTGAAAAAGAACCAGCCGACAACAGTTGAAATCACAAAATCTGATGTAACAACAGGTGTGGAACTGGATGGGGCAAAACTCACCGTTCTTGATAAAGAAGGAAATGTTGTGGATCAGTGGACTTCTGTAAAAGATCAGCCACATGTGATCAAACGACTGACAGTTGGTGAGGAATACACCCTTCGTGAGGAAATGGCACCTTATGGTTATCTGAAAGCAACGGATGTGAAGTTCACGCTGGAAGATACCGCAGAGATTCAGAAAGTAGAGATGAAAGATGAAGTACCGACAGGACTTCTGATCATCAACAAAAATGGAGAGTTTTTGGATAAAGTGACACTTCTGGACAATGTAAAAGGTACTGTGGAGCATCTCTTTGAATATGTAACCGGAAGTCTTACAGATGTAACTTTCGATGTATTTGCTGCGGAAGATATCAAAGCGGCAGATGGTGTCAGTGAAGATTATTTCAAAGCAGATGAAAAAGTAGGAACCATTACTACGGATTCCAATGGTATTGCACAGATGGGAGATCTACCGGCTGGAAAATACTATGTGAAGGAAGTAAAAACAGCCCATGGTTATGTGCTGGACAAAGAGCCGAGATATGTTGATCTTTCCTACCGTGATCAGGACACACCAGTCATCACTTATGATGAGAAATGGCAGAATGCCCGTCAGAAAGTAAAGGTTACGGTTCTGAAGAAAGAAAAAGATACAGAACGTGTCCTTGCAGGTGGTGTCTTCGGTCTTTATACCAGTGAAAATATAAAAAATGCAAAGGGCGAGGTACTTCTTGAGAAAGACAGTCTGATCGAGCAGCGAGTAACGGATGAAAAAGGACAGATTACTTTTACGGCAGATCTTCCGGTAGACGGAAAATACTATGTGAAAGAAATCTTTGCGCCGGACGGATTTGTTACAACAGAAGAAGTACAGGAATTTACCTTTGAATATGCCGGAGAAGACCAGGCAGAAGTAAGCTACGACTTTACTTTTGAAAATCAGCCAACCACAGTGGAGCTGACCAAAACAGACCTGACAACAGGTAAAGAACTTCCAGGTGCACACCTGAAAGTAACGGATTCAGATGGCAATACAGTAGATGAATGGACTTCTACGGAAGAATCCCATGTGATCAAAGAACTGGTTGTTGGTAAGGAATACACCATGACAGAGACAAAACCGGCAGATGGATATGTCACTGCAGAAAGTATTACTTTCACAGTAGAGAATACAGCAGAGGTTCAGAAGCATGAGATGAAAGATGATGTGACAAAAGTAGAGATCAGTAAGACGGATATCACAGGAGAAACTGAGATTCCAGGTGCGAAACTGACGATTCTCGATAAGGATGATCAGGTAGTAGAGAGCTGGACTTCCACAGAGGAAGCACACTATATCGAAAAACTTCCAATCGGTAAATATACCTTACGTGAAGAGCAGGCACCGAAAGGATATCTTCTGACATCGGATGTGACATTTGAGGTGAAGGATACTGGAGAAATCCAGAAAGTGGCTATGAAAGATGATACTGCCAAGGGAAAAGTGATTCTCAATAAGACAGATAAATCATCAGGAGAACCGCTGAAAGGGGTAGAATTTGAACTCCGTGACAGCAAAGGAAAGGTTCTGGAAACCTTAAAGACAGACGCTGCCGGTCATGCAGAAAGTAAGCTGTATGAGATTGCCACATTTAAGAACGGCAAATATGATACAGCAATCAAGTATTATCTGGTGGAAACAAAAACACTGGATGGATACACACTGGATCAGACCAAGCATGAAGTGACATTTGCCTACGCAGACGACAGTACGCCGGTTGTAGAAGTTACTTTCAATCTGACAAATGAGAAACCGGAAGTTCCAGAAACACCGAACACACCGGATACACCACAGTCCCATGAAGAGACAAAAGTATCAAATGCACCAAAAACAGGTGACAGCACGAATATTTGGCTGCCGATTCTGCTTCTGGTAATCTCCACAGGAGGTATGGCAGGACTTTATATCTGCAGAAAAAGGAAAAACAAATAAGGAAACCAACGGTTATGATTGGGAGCTTCTATGTGAGGCTCCCTTTTTCATACAAAAAAATCACAGAAAGGAACAGAAAACTATGATGAAAGCAATGGAAAAAAGACAGGAAGCACGAAAAAACCAGGAGAAAACTTTAAAGAGAATGATGGCTTATCAGAAGAAAGCCGAGCAGATGGTCAGCAGAAAAAGAATGAACCATCACATGATCAGAAAGGGGTAAAAGCGTATGATGAACAGAAAAGAATTTTATGAATATGTCAAAGACAATGTAAAGGAGTATCTGCCAGAGTCTTACAAGGACGCAGAAATTACACTTCAGGAAGTAGAAAAAAATAATGGATTGAAGCTTACTGGCATTACAATTCCAAATGGAGATCAAAGAATTGTACCGAGAGTCTATCTGGATTCCTTCTACCTGGAATATGTGATCGGAAAAGATGTGGATTCTTGTGTTGGCGATGTGGTTGATATGTATATTGAAGCACAGGATAAAGCAGAATTTATTAAAATGGGAGTACCTGATATTTTCGATTATGAAAAAATGAAGGAAAAACTGCAGGTGAGAATCTGTGACCAGGAGTGGAATGAAGAACGTCTGGCAGACAAAGTGATCACGGAACACGGGGATTTTACAGCCTATTATGCAGTAAATCTGAAAGAAAATGAAGAGGAAGTCGGCAGTATTCCGGTAACTGTTTCTCTGATGAACGAGTGGGGAGTATCTGCCGAACAGATTCAAGCGGATGCAATGACGGCAGACCGAAAACGTGGTGTCACACTTATGGATATGAATGAGATTATCAAATCTATGATTTTTGGTGAAGAACCAGAAAACCTGCTGAATGAAAAAATGGATATGGAAGCCATGGAAAACCCAATGTTCTGTCTGACAAACAAAGCTAAGATGAATGGAGCTTCCCTGTTACTGCAGGAAGATATTCGTAAACAGATTGGGGAATGCCTGGGAAGTGATTACTTTGTCATCCCATCTTCCATTCATGAAGTGCTGATTCTTCCTGATAACGGCATTTTTCAGGTTCCGGAATTAAATGCGATGGTACAGGAAGTCAATGAGACACAGGTGGAAAGACAGGAACAGCTTTCTGATAAGGTTCAGTTCTGTGACAAAAAGACCGCAGTAATGGAAAATGCTGAGCGCAGGGAAGCTCGTTTGGAGAAAGAAAAAGCAGCCGAAAAAGCGGAAGTAAAAGGTGGAATCCATGGAAGACTGGAGAAAGCTAAGGCAGAAATCAAGGCAAAAGAGGCAGACAAAGTGCCAAAGAATAAGTCGAAAGATCTTGCCGCAGCATTATAAAGAGAAGTAACGATGATTTTAAGGGGACTGTGCCAAGCAGTCCCTGATTTTATGAAAAGGAGTAGCACATGGCAAATAAATTATATGCAATGGAACAGCTGACGGAAGAGGTGGCAAAAGATGTAGCTGCCAGTCCGCAGGAATGGATGCGGTTCCTAAACACTGCATCCAGACTGTACAAATACACTTTTCCAGAACAGCTTTTAATTTATGCACAGCGACCGGAAGCAACTGCCGTAGCATCCATGGAAATCTGGAATCAGAAGATGTACCGATGGATCAAAAAGGGATCTAAGGGGATTGCCTTGATTGACAATACTTCCGGACCGAAAACAAAACTTCGGTATGTATTTGATGTGCAGGACACTTATAAAGTGCGGAATCTTGGAAAGGATCCTCAGTTATGGAATCTTCCAGTAGAAGGAGAACATCTGGTGGCAGATTATCTGCAGGAGCAGTTATCACTGGAAGATACAGAAGGAGGACTTGCTGAAAGTCTGCATCAGGCAGCGAAGGAGAGTATGCAGGAATGGCTTCCAGATGCATTGGAAGAACTGAGACTGGATGTGACAGGGACATTTTTGGAAGAACTGGACGAACAGAATCAGGAAGTAGAATTCCGGGAACTGATGACCAATAGTGTCTGGTATGTATTACTAAACAGGTGTGGACTGGATGTACAGGAATATCTGGATGCAGAGGATTTTCGGCATATTACGGACTTCAATCAGCTGAAAGTATTAGGACATCTGGGAAGTGCAGTCAACGAGATCAGCAGACCAGTCCTGATGCAGATTGGACGATATGTTCTGAATGATCTGGAAAATGACCTGAAAACGGTTGCAAAAGAAAAAGAAGTAGCTTATAATGAATTTAACACGTTAATTCGTGAAAGTAATACAGATAACACAGAAGATAGAGAAGAAAAAAAGGAGGAAACAGACTATGAGAGAGATCAGTTACAGCCAGAACGGAGAGTATCAGATTCCAGATATCAGCCTGGAAGAGACGAGAGGAACCATCGGCAAGTACGGAATGATGAGGAAAGAGTATCTGAGAAATCACAAGGTAGCCAGGTTCAACATTCTGACACTGCAGAACCGTCTGGACAGTCATCTGATGGAGATCGACAGTCAGGCAAGGCAGAGAGTAGACAACCTGATGAACGAACTTCTGGAGAAAGATCCGGCACCGGACAAAATGGCAGACGGGATGGCATGGACCAGACACATGAACCAGATCAAAGCACAGGCAGAGGAACTGGTGATCCAGGAGATTATTTACAGTTAAGCCTGTTCCCAACAGAAGAGGAACAGTTAGGAGAAATAAGGAAAGCGGCAGCTGCATTGGAACAGCCAGCCGCTTTTCTTATTTCCGATGAAGTGGTAAATGATATTCTCCGCACGGGAAGCGGACAGAAAAATACACTGTTTCATATTACAGCAAGACTGATTGAAGGTCTGGATAATGAAGAAATGCGGAGTTTTCTGAAAGATGAATATGGAACTGGTGGCAAAGGATTTACCATAGATGGTCAGAAAATCAGTATCTGGTATGACAATGATGGTATCCGTATCCGGCGAGGGGACTCTGCCAGAAGAAACTTTGACCGCATGGTTACGTGGGAAGAAGCAGCGAACAGAATTCGGGATATGTATGAGGATGGAAATTACGTGGATAATTTGATTTCCAATAATGCCATTGAACAGGAGCAGGAAGAAATGACCAATCTTCTTGCACTTCATTTTCGGGATACTTGCAGAAACTGGGAAAAGAAACAATCATATTCAGACTGGCAGGATGTAGTGAGTGGAGCATGGACAGATCAAGAGGAAGCAGATGCGATTGTCTATCGTTTTGAATGGCTGCAGAAATATATGGATGAGAATCCGGGAGATTATCACCGCTGGGAGATTCAGCATAATCCGGAATATTTCCAACGCTTTCAGGATCTTCAGAGGGAGCGTTCCTGGGTAGACCAGAAATTTACGGTCGAACGTCCGGCACTATCCTTTATCACACAGGATGAAATTGACGCAGTGTTAAGAAGAGGCGGCATTACTGCAGGAGGACGTAACCGAATCTATGAGTATTTCATGGAACATCATGATATGAAAGATGCAGCTGAGTTCCTGAAAAATGAGTATGGAACAGGTGGTTCCTCACCCGGAATACCAGGAGCAGATGCTTCCGACGCATCCCATGATGCAAAAGGATTAAAACTTGCAAAAGGGAAAATTGGCAGTCCAGAGGTAGAAGTTTTATTAAAGTGGAACAAGGTTGCAGAACGTGTTCGCCAGTTAATCCGCACAGATGATTATTTGTCACCGGAAGAAATGGAAAAGTACGAAGAACGACAGGAAGCACAAAGACTGGCAGATTTGGAAGAAGCACAGCAGATGTTAGGAGAACAGCTGGAGCAGGATACTTTGACAGCGGAAGATATAACTGATTTGCGATTAGTTGATTCAGAATATATGTCTGGTACCAGAACAAAAATCCACGATTTTGATTGCAAAGTTAAGGGAGAAGCGAATCGACTTCAATACACATTAGAATATCATGATGATGGAGAAGGTTTCACGATTCATACG
>OJNH01003079.1_pt1 | contig 10946 bp, 11 predicted proteins | sample 1597361 | NCBI WGS metagenome assembly OJNH01 (sample SAMEA2452136, study PRJEB22498) | human gut metagenome | biome: human feces; feature: human gut; material: feces | place: Australia | collected 2012
TCCATATTTATTAATTGATATTTTAGTGATGAACTACCACAATTTAATACTAATACTTTCATTTTTTCTTCCTTTCTATTTTATTTATTTTTTATTACTTTTTCAGTTTCACGTGCAATCATAAGTTCTTCATTTGTTGGTATTATAAATACTTTAACATTTGATTCCTGAGCTGAAATTTCTCTTTCTTTTCCTTTAACATTGTTTAGATTATTGTCAATAACAATTCCAAACACTCCAAGTTGTTTACATATTTCGCTTCTTGAATATGGCGATTTTTCTCCAACTCCTGCTGTAAATGTTAAAACATCAATTCCTCCCATTGCAACTGCACATTTTGCAATATATCCTGCAATTCCATAATGAAATGAGTCTAATGCAAGTTTTGCATATTCATCTCCAGCTAGTGCTTCTGTTTCAATATCTCTAAAATCCACTGAAACTTTTGATATTCCAAACACTCCTGATTCTTTATTTAAAATATTATCTGCTTTTTCTGCATTTATTTTTTCTTTTTTGATTAAATATGTTAAAACAGATGGGTCTAAATCTCCAGAACGTGTTCCCATCGGTATCCCTCCAAGTGGTGTTAATCCCATACTTGTTTCAACTGATTCTCCATTTTTTATTGCACATATACTTGCACCTTGACCTAAATGACAATTAACAATTTTTAATTCTTTTATGTCTTTTTTTAACAATTCTGCTACTCTATATGCTACATACTGATGTGAAGTACCATGAAATCCATATTTTCTAATGTGATATTTTTCATAATATTCATATGGAATCGGATAGATGTATTTTTCTTTTGATATTGTTTGATGAAATGCTGTATCAAATACTGCTATCATTGGTTTTTGTGGCATTACTTTTTTACATGCTTCTATTCCTAATACAGCTGATGGATTGTGTAATGGTGCTAACTCTTCATTTTCTTTTATTCCTTGTATTACTTCTTCATTTATCAAAACTGCATCTTTGAATTTTTCTCCTCCATGTACTACTCTATGCCCTATTGCATCTAATTCATCTAATTTTTTAAATATACCATAATTTTTGTTTGTTAATCTTTCTATTACAAATTGTATTGCTTTTTCATGATTTTCTGCTGGATGCTCAAATTTATGCTTTTCTCCATTTACTTTGTGTGTTAAAAAAGCTCCTCTTTGCCCTATTCTTTCATAATATCCTTTAACTAACATTTCACCTGTTTCTGTGTCTATTACCTGATATTTTAATGATGAACTTCCTGAATTTAAAACTAGACTTTTCATATGCTTCCTCCTTTTAGTTTTAGAATATCCATTTTAATTTATTTGTGCTTGTACTGCTGTGATTGCAATAACTCCAGCAATATCTTCACTACTACAACCTCTTGACAAATCGTTTACAGGCTTAGCAATTCCCTGGCAAAGCGGACCATATGCTTCTGCTTTTGCTAGTCTTTGAACTAGTTTATATCCTATATTTCCTGCTCCTAAATCAGGGAATACTAAAACATTTGCTTTTCCTTTTAATGGACTTTCTTTTGCTTTAAATTCTGCTACTTCTGGTATTATTGCTGCATCTAATTGTAATTCACCATCTACTAATAATTCTGGTTCTTTTTCTTTTACTAATTTTGTTGCTTCTACTACTTTTTCTGTTGAAGCTGAATGTGCACTTCCATATGTAGAATATGATAACATTGCTACTTTAGGTTCTTCTTCTATTAATTGTTTAAAGCTTTTACTTGATGATATTGCTATTTCTGAAAGTTTTTCTGAATCTGGTTCTTCGTTTAAACCACTATCTGCAAATATGAATGTTCCATTTGAACCATATTCACAATTTGGAACTACCATTACAAAAAATGCTGATACTAATTTTGTTCCTGGTGCTGTTTTTAGTATTTGTAATGCTGGTCTTAATGTGTCTGATGTTGAATGTACTGCTCCTGATACAAGACCATCTGCTTTATTTAATTTTACCATCATCATTCCAAAATAAACTGGATCTAAAACTAATTGTTGAGCTTGTTCTTCTGTCATTCCTTTTGCTTTTCTTAATTCAAAAAGTTCTTTTGCATATTCTTTTGTTTTTTCTGATTTTTCTGGGTCTACTATTTTAGTTCCCTCTATATCTATATTTTTTTCTTTTGCTATTTGTTCTATTCGTTCTTTGTTTCCTATTAATACTACTTTTGCATATCCCTCATTTTTTACTATTTGCGTTGCTTTTAGCACTCTTTCATCTGTTGCTTCTGGTAGTACTATTGTTTTTATTTCTTTTTTTGCTCTCTTTTTTATTTGTTCTATAAATGACATTTTCTTATCCTTTCTGGGTTTCTTTCCCTATTTTTTATTTCATTTTTTACTATATCATAAACATAAAAAAAAGACAACCCTATACCTACTAAAAAGTAAGCATAGGGTACAGGATAATAGTTCCAATTTGATTTTTACAAGAAAGACTTAAAATATAAGCTTTGAATGAAATGACGAATGTGCATGGAGAAATTTTAGAAATTCTTTGCAATTTTATGGTAAGAGTTCACGATAGTGGAAAGGACCCTCAAGAAAAGTGACTTTGTCATCTTTTCTTTGCACGATTTGAGTTTTCGACTATAAGGAGAAAATCTCAAAGTGCTAACGATTGTAGTCCTTATATAATAGAAAATTTATTTTCTATTATATAAAATTAGAATTTCTTAAATTTCGTAATAAACTGAGGAATAAAATGAAAAGCTTATATTTTAAGTCTTTCTTGACACTAATACAAATCTTTATCCCATATTAAGTATAGTCTTTATTTTAAAATCCCATTTGCTGAGGATAATATCTATTATTCATCATGTTGCTATTCATTGTTCCATAAAACCCTGTTGTAGAAATTGTTATAAATTTTATTGAATATATATCACAATAAACTAAACTATCATTTTCAAAAGAACGCAATAATATGTAACTTGCTCCAACATCTTCAAGAATACCTATTCTATCAGTCATATTGTTAGTTCCTATTAAAAACTCCACTCTCATAAGTTTTCCTATCTGTTCTCTCAAAAAAGCAGGTGTATAAATAGGATTTGTTAATATCTCTGGTGAATTTTGATTAATATTAACATTTCTATCTTCTGTTTTTTCTTCTCTTTTGTCTTGGCTTTCTTCCATATTTGCCATAATTTCAAACACTTCCTTTCTTTTTTCTCTAAGTTTGCGAATATAAAGGTGTAGGTCTATAAAAACAATGATTTCCAAGTCTTGTATGCAATGTTCCTGAACCATTACTTGGAAATGTTGACCCACATGATGGTCTAAATGGATTCAAATACCATAAACAATCTCCTATTTCATTTAGTCTATTTCCTGCTAATACCCAATCTGCAATTTGATAATGTATATCTGTTGGTGTCATATTATATATATTTTGTGCATTATATCTTCCTCCTATTGTTTCTCTTGCACAGTCAAACTGTCCTGCTTGGAATATTATATTTCTTATATTTCCACTTTGTGATACTCTTGAATATTCTCCCTCTGATGTATTTACTCTATTCATAATAACACTCACAACAGCTTTCATACCATTATCTCCCTCTCCTCCAGCCTCACATTGTGCAATTCTTGCTAATAGTTCTCTTTCTGAATATGCCACTTTTACCACCTCTTGTTTATATCTTATGCCTTTTTTTCAAAAGTGTGCATATTTTTTATAATAAGATTTAAATATACATGGAAAAACCCCCAAGCAATTACTTCTTGCTCAGGGGTATATGTGTTTACTGGTTACTTAGAGAGAGGCTTACTTGCAATGAGTTGCAAGGTCTGCCACGAAGCCTTTGACATCCTCTTCTATGCCAACACTTCTCATTGCCTCCAGTATCATTTGTTTTACCGGATGACGTTCCTCCTCTTTCTCTGTAAGTGGTTTCTGAACTGGTACAACAGATGTTTCTTTTTCAACTGTGTTATACAGGTCTTTTGGTCCCTGGACCAAATAAACCACAATAGCTTTTGCCAGCATTTCGTATCCAGGCATTGCAGGGTTTATCCCTGTTGACCGAACCATTCCTTTTGCTTTCATGTACAGCCCTGGATAATCCTTCATCTTACACATAATTTTTCCTCCTTTTGTGTCGTGCTAACCACACGATTATCTTTATTGTTTACAATATAATTTTACCACATTTTTGGCTATTTGTCAATGAAAACAGCCTATTTTCACTTAATGTTACTTGATAATAGTTTATTTCAAATTAATGCATATAAACATTTGAAATATAAGCTTTGAATTAAATGATAAATGTGTATGAAAAAATTTTAGTATATTACTCCATTCTCATTTTTATACTCTTCAAAAGATTGTATACAACAATCTCTATCAATTTGTTTTAAATTAATTAAATCCTTATTTTCCCCTTTTAAATATTGATAAATAATATCATCTCTAAATCCAATATTCCCAGCATCTTCTTTAGTACAACCATAATAAACTGTCTTTATATTTGCCCAAATTATTGCTGATAAGCACATTGGACATGGTTCACAAGATGTATATAAAATACAATCAGATAAATCATATGTTTTCAATTTCTCACATGCTGTTCTTATTGCTACAACTTCTGCATGTGCTGTTGGATCATTACTACACAACACTCTATTATTTCCCTCTGCAATTATGTTTCCATCTTTATCTGTTATTACCGCACCAAAAGGACCTCCCTCTTTATTTTTAAATCCTTGTATTGACTTGTTTTTTGCTATTTCCATATATTTATTCATAGCCATTCTCCTTTCAAATACCTTATAATGTTTTTTATTTTATGGTTTACTTTTACCACACTTATATATTATATCACAAATTTTTTAAATCCACTAAAAATATAATAAATTCGATTGTTACAGTATTATAGTTCAACTTAAATTATATAAAGAAAGACTTGAAGTATAAGATTTGAATGAAATGACGAATGTGCATGAAGAAATTTTAGAAATCCCTATGTAGTTTTATGGTAAGAGTTCACGATAGTGGAAAGGAACCATAAAACAAATTAGAATTTCTTAAATTTCGCAATAAGCTGAGGAATGTAATAAGAATCTTATATTTCAAAGATTTATTATAAAATACTAATGAAAACAATTAATATGTAACCACTAAAAATATAATAAATTCTATTTATTGACTAAATAATAATATAATGTTATATTATTTATAGAAAGGCAAGGTGATAAAATGAGTTTAATAGATAAAATATTAAATAGAAAAAAAGATATAAAATTACAAAAAGGAGTAAATGCTATACAAAATATATATGATGAAAGTAACTCAAAAAAAGAAGCTACACAAAATGCTGTAAATAAAGTAATTGAAGAAATTCAATTACATCCTGACATGCCTGTCGGAAGTTTTTTAAAAATGCTACAAGAAAGAACCGATTTAACAGATTCAGACTTAGTAAGAATTGTAAAACAAATGCCAGATGTAAAATCTGAAGAAGCAACTATTGAAGCTGTTGAAAAACTTGACCTTTCATCAGAAGCAATCAGAGAAATTTTACAAGACACCCCTGTTAGTCCTATTACTGCCCAACAAATCGCTAAGCAAATTTCAGATGAAACTATTCAAAAAAAGCAACAAGCAAAAATAGAACAACTTTTAGAAAAACAAGAACAAGAAAAAATTTTAGCTGGAGAACGTAAAACCATAACAGAATTAAACAAATTATATAATTCATGTGAAAATATAAATGATAGTGTACTTGTAGAACAACTCGCTGACTTAAATTTAGAAAATGCATCTCCACAAATAAATGAACATTTAAAACACATTATAGCAAAGAAAATTGCATTAAATTATATGCAATTTGGAGGACCAAAACTACCTACAATGATGAGAATCATGCCTGCTGTTGATATGCTTGAGCAAAATCTACCAGGTTTAATAGAAACAGAATACCAAAAAGCCAAAACAGATTATGATGAAAAAGGAAAACAATATCACACCTATGGAGAACAAGAAAAGCAAATGGTTAAACAAAAAATACTAGAAAACATAGCAAAAAAAGTAGCTCAAGACTTTAAAGAAATAGGAGATATTAATGTTCCTCAAATAGAACAATTAAGAAATCTAAGTCCAGAAGAATTGAAAGTGTTTATACACACTGTACAAACATTTTGCAGTGATGAGCAACTTACTGAATATGATATAGATAGTATACAAAAACAACTAAAAGGTGAAACAACAGAAGAATTGCAAGATTTAAATAGAATGTTAGAAAAAATGAAATCTAAAGATAGAGAAACAGTTGTAAGGGATTTTATAAATTCATTAAAGGCTAGAGAAAACAAAACACCAATTCAAAAAGAAATAGGTACAGCCAGAAGTGAAGCTGATAAATTATTATCTAAACTTCCTGATAAAGAAAAATTAGACGCACTTAATATTTTCTCTGCCACATTACAAGAATATTCAAAAGCAAAAAATATGTTAAAAAAGCCAAATACTCCATCAACAGATGATGGAAGCAGATAATCTATATCAAAAATAGAACAAAAGTGAAAACTCACTTTGTTCTATTTTTGTATTTTTGCTACAAAAAATCCCTCATATAAATCTGTTGGGCATACACAAACAGTACCTTCAATATTCACAGGTAATGTAGGAATTTCGATAATTGGCTCTATTGGTTCAATTCTAGCATTTGATTTCATCAAAACTTTTTTCAAAATATCTTCATTTTCTTGTTTAAGTATAGAACATGTAGAATAAATCATTTCCCCTCCTGGTTTTAATATTTTCAGTGCTTTCTGCAATAATGCTTCTTGTACATTTGAAGACTTTTTTATTAATTCTTTAGAAAATCTTTCTTCAAAAACATTTTTAGTTCCGCTTCCACTGCATGGTGCATCTAATAAGATTTTGTCAAATGAAAAAAAATCACTCAATCTTCTTGCATCTTCTGTCATAACATTTACACAACCTGCTCCTTGTTTCTGTAAATTATATTTTAATCTTTCTGCTCTTATTTTATTTTTTTCACAAGCAGTTATAAAAGCTTTATTGTGTGTAATTACTGCCATTTGTGTTGTTTTTCCTCCAGGTGCAGCAGTCATATCTAATACATTTTCACCCTCTTTTGGATTTAACATTATTGGTGGTAACATTGATGATAAACTTTGTAAATATATATCTCCATTTTCATATATTTTTAATTTTTTTATTTCATCTTCTCTTACATTTCTTATTATTAATGCTTCTTTGTACCAATTAACTTCTTCATATTCAATCCCATCCTTTATTAATTCTTCTTTCACATTGTCTACTGTTGTTTTTATTGTATTAACCCTTAGTGTTACTGGTTTTTTTAAATCATATCCTTTTATTATATTTTCTACTATTTTTTCCTCATATTGTTCTGATAATATTTCTTTTAAAAATTTTAAATTTTGTTCTTGCATTTTCTTCTAATTCCTTTCCATTCTTTACAATACTTACATCCCATACATTTACTATTTTTGCCTCTAAATAAAATCATAAATATAATTACGCAAATTATCGCAAGCACTATCATATTTGATATATTGAAACTCTTCATTTCAATTTTACTACCTATTTGATACACTCCTGTCGCTAAAATCCAAGCCAATGCAATTTGGTATATAATCGCTTTTAACATTTTTTTAGTTCCACCCAACTCTCTCTTCATAGTTGCTATTGCTCCAAAACATGGTGCACTGAATAAATTAAATACCATAAATGCATATGCAGAAGAATTTGTAAAAAAGTTAAATATTCCTGTGGTAAAAATCTGCATTCCAGTTTCTGAATTTTCTGAAAATCCTGCAATTACAGACATTGACGATATAACTTGTTCTTTTGCAACTAATCCTTGAATTGCTGATACTGTAGCTCCCCAACTATTAACTCCAAGCATTGGATAAAATATCCAAGATATAGTTTTTCCTATTGAAGCCAATATGCTATTTTCTACATTTACTCCATATTCTAATCTTAATGAAAAAGATAATAAAAACCATATAATAATTGAACAAATTAAAATTACACTTCCAGCTCTTTTTACAAATAAAATCGTTTTATCAAATACATCTTTAGCAACATATTTTATATTAGGTAATTTATATTCAGGAAGTTCTGAAATATATGTACTACTTGTATTTTTATATACAAATCTTTTCATTATTATTGCACTTATAACTATTATAACTATCGCAAGAAAATATAATGAAACAGACACAAGACCTGAATATTTGTCAAAAAAACATCCAGAAAACATTGCTATTATAGGAAGTTTAGCACTACACGGTATAAAAGGTGTAAGTATTGCAGTCATTTCTCTTTCATCTTGATTTTCAATTATTCTTGTTCCCATAATTCCTGGCACACTACATCCAGAACCAACTATAAATGGTATTAAACTTTTTCCACTTAACCCTATTTTTCTAAATATTTTATCTAATAATAATGCAATTCTAGACATATATCCTGTTGTTTCCAGTATTGATATACATGTAAATAATATAATAAGTTGTGGTACAAATCCTAATACAGCACCAACACCTGCTATTATTCCATCCTCTACCAAACTATTTATCCATTGTGACACCCCAAAACTTTCCATCACAATTCTTAATTTGTATCCAAATCTTTCTACAATATCTTGTACAAAATCTACTGTAAATTTTCCAACAACTCCAACCGATAAATAATATACCAAAAACATTATTGTAATAAATATTGGAAATGCCAGCCACTTATTCAAAAAAACTTTGTCCAATTTATCTGAAATACTAAAATGTTTCTCAACTTTATTTTCCATAAACTCTTTCTTTATTTGAGTCATAACATTCTCTTTTACCTGTTCTATAAAATGGTATCTCTCTGTTGCTATTATTTCTTCCAAATCTGTTTCATAATATTGAGATACATCTATAGTAACATTTTTTATTTTATAGGATTTTAGTTCTTCAAACCTTTTATCATCTTCTAACAATTTTACAGCAATAAATCTTTTATTCCTTATATTTTTCATCATTTGATTTTCTATTTCAGCCACTGCTTGTTCTATTTTTGAATCATAAATATAAACATTTCTTTTTGATGACTTGTTTTCTATTTTCCTAATTAATTCTTCAATTCCTGTTCCTTTTAATGCAGATATTTTTACAACATTCACTCCTAGCACTTGTTCCAATTTATTCTCATCTATATACAAGCCTTTCTTTTCCAATATATCAACCATATTTAAAGCAATAATTACTTTACAATCCAATTCAATTAATTGAGTTGTTAAATACAAACTTCTTTCAAGAGATGCACTGTCAATTATATTTATTATTATATCAGGGTTTTCTTCAAATATAAATTTTCTTGAAACCTCTTCTTCTGTACTATATGGACTTAATGAATATATCCCAGGTAAATCAGTTATTTCATGACTTGTCCCCTTAATTATCCCAGTCTTTTTTTCAATAGTCACACCTGGCCAATTTCCTATTTTAGCATTCATTCCAGTTAACATATTAAATAATGTAGTTTTTCCACTATTCTGATTTCCTACTAGAGCAATTTTCATTTTTTCTACCTCACAACCTCTACTTTTATCTTAGATAAATCTTTCTTTCTAATGCACAATTCATAATCTCTTAATTCTATATCTATCGGGTCTCCCATTGGTGCAATTTTTTTTACAGTAATCCCCACACCTTTTGTTATCCCCATATCAAGTAAATGTCTTTTAATTTCTCTGTTCTTTTCTTCTATGCTTAATACTATTGCTCTTTGTCCAACCATCAATTCTGATAAATTACACTTGTCACCTATTTCTTTCATACAATTCCTTTCTTTGCACTTCTGGGACCGGGTATTTTCGGGGAAATTTTCTTTGTACCTTTAGAACCAGGTACTTTACACGCTTTTTGGGGTACCTCTGGGACCGGGTATTTTAAGGGAATTTTGTAATTTATCCTAAAGCTACATCCAAAACCATCATTATAACAAATCCAATAGCAACACCGATTGTTCCAATATTGGAATGTTCTCCAGCTTGTGATTCTGGTATTAATTCTTCAACAACAACATATATCATAGCTCCTGCTGCAAAAGATAATAAATATGGTAGAATTGGTACCACTAAATTGGTTAATAAAATTGTAATTATTGCTCCTATTGGCTCAACAACCCCAGATAAGGTTCCATATAAAAATGATTCTAATTTTGATACTCCCTCACTCCTTAATGGCATTGATATTATTGCCCCCTCTGGAAAATTTTGAATTGCAATTCCTACAGCTAGAGCAAATGCCCCTGCTAATGTTATACCACTGTTTCCAATAAGTGCTCCCGCAAATGTAACTCCAACTGCCATTCCTTCTGGTATATTATGTAGAGTAACAGCTAAAACAAGCATAGTAGTTTTCTTTAAACTTGATTTTAATCCTTCAGGTTTCTCACTCTCTAAATGCATATGCGGAATTATGCTATCTAGAACCAATAAAAATATTATTCCTAATAAAAATCCTATCGTTGCAGGTACCCATGCAATTTTTCCTTGCTCTCTTGCCATTTCTATTGATGGATTTATTAATGACCATATTGATGCAGCTATCATTACTCCTGATGCAAATCCAAGTAGTAGTTTTTCTACTTTTTTACTCATTTCATTTTTCATCAAAAATACCATTCCTGCACCTAGTGTTGTTCCTATAAATGGTATTGCTAATCCTAAAACAAGTTCCATCTTATCCCTCCTAATCTTTCTTTTTTTTTATTTCAAAATGATTTTATCATTTGCTTATTTAATTTGCAATATTTATTTATATAACAAAAAAACATATGACAATCTGTTATCACATGTTTTTATAAGTATATAAATTTATTAATTATAAGTAAATCTGTAAGCCGGGTTCTGTCATTTAAAATAGTCATTTATCTAGTACATATAT
>OJNH01003080.1_pt1 | contig 10945 bp, 8 predicted proteins | sample 1597361 | NCBI WGS metagenome assembly OJNH01 (sample SAMEA2452136, study PRJEB22498) | human gut metagenome | biome: human feces; feature: human gut; material: feces | place: Australia | collected 2012
CGAATGATAAGATTTGTGATGCAAGTTTCCCTTCTTTATCACAACCTACTAAAACGAGTGATGCATAATCACTTCCACCTAATAAACAAACATCAAATTCTTTATAACTTTTCATTTTTAAAACCTCCTATTCATTCTTAACACCGATTCCTGAAATTATAAAGTTCAGAAATCGGTTTTCTCATTCTTCTACTACGCTGCTATTTTCTTCTTAAAAGCCTCAACACATTCCCTTACTTCTTTATTCGGTTCACAATTGACTTTGCCTCTAACCTGACATATTTTTCCATCTTCATCAATTTCCATAGCGTAATATGATTTATTAATATCAGATTTTTTCCTAATAAATACAATACAACAACGTCCTGATGCCATAGAGCCCATATAGTTTCTGCTTATGCAGTTATGAAGCTCCTGACTTTCATGTACGTATTCTTTTGCATCTTTAGGGGCAATTATAACTAAATCTTTGTACGTAAAATTGTATTTACGTGCTATTTCAGGTAATCTCTTATTAATTGCCTCAATCTGCTCTTTCTTCTCTTCGTACGTAATTAGAGCTTGTGCTTCATCATGTGCCTTGTTTATGTCTTTTGGAAATAAAACATATGTATTCTTTAAATTCCATTCAAGTTTCTTACAGAATTTGATGTAGTCAATGTATAAACCTGCATCTTTATCTTCCAAATACTTATGTAATTTGTAGTATGATACGTTTTGTAAAAGTTCGAATATGAATTTTTCATCATAAGTATTTCTAATTTTCTGTTGTATAAACTTATATTGCTCCAACGAATACTCTTTATTTGTTTTGTTTTCCTTAATGCATCTATAAAGGTCATAAGCAGGATTTTTGATGCTGTTCAGCATTTTGAACTTTACTTTAGAGATATTAAGAATTTTGTGAAGTTCTTTTTCCTCTAATGATTGTTCTTTAAAATTTCTTTTAGCCATTTCTTTTGCCATGTCAAACATTCCCAACTTAACAAGTTTTTCCATTACAGGATACTTTGTGTATTTTTCTAAGTAACTTTCTGCCGTCCAAACGTTTTTTCCATATACCTTCAGCCACTCACATACTTCCGAAAATTGGTTATACGTATCTTCCAATGATTTTTTCAATCCATAAATGCCATAATTATTATGAGCTATATATCTAATATCATAGTTATAGTTATAATATGCTGCATATGGACTACATTTACACCAATTAACTTCTAACTGATGAAACATTCGCTTTTCATAGTTTACAGTTTTATTTTTTCCAAACACGGTTCTTACAACTTCTGATACGTTTATTTCAGGATTAACATAATCTTTACCATAATCCTTAGAAACATCAAAGTATCTGGCTAGTAATTCCTTTCCGTTTTTTTCAAAAATAACACCTGTTGCCTGTGTTCTTAAATGTTTGTGGCTGATGTTCTTAGATTTGTATTGAACCTTTTTATGGCATGAAGGACATTTTATTTCCATCATATTGTGTTTATATGTAATTCCTTTTAAGGAAACATATTTTTCACAATTAGTACAAAAACCTTCATTGGCTATTTTATCATAAAACATAAAGTTTTCATTGATAAAAATATCTTTTAAAAGAAATTTTTTCATCGGCTTTGTAATTCGGTTCTTGAATTTCTCCATTTCCCTGTCAATGCGGATTCTTTCCTTCTTATACTTCTTTCTTCTTTTTTCTTCCAATAACTTGTCCTGAAGTCGTACAATGTTGCTGGTTTCATTATCTTGTGAAACATAACCCCATTTGCTGGTATATTCTCTTGCAATGTCTGAGTTATATTCTTCATAAATATAATAAGAAGGCCATACAAGTCTTTCAAACGATGCTCCAGACCATCTTTTTTCTTCGAATACATATGATAGATATTCATTTTCATGTTGGAACGTTCTTGTAATGGGAATATATCTGCTCACCTTTTTTCCAACATTCTTAAAAACATCTATTATTAATGTTTCTTCATCAAGTTTATGGAATTTTACGGCTCTGTAATAATTAATCGGAGTACCATTAGCTTCATCAAGGCTTGGTTCATCAATTGGTAATAATTTCTTGTTAAACATGTAAACACCCCCTTAATTATCAGATGCGTTTACAGTTTCTACATTATTATTAGAAACTAATGATTCATCTATTACAAATTCCTGCTGTTCAGAGTCTTTTTCATCATCTTTTGGTTTAGGTTTTTCAGTTTCTTTCTTTGGCTTTGCTTTTGTTTTTCTTGTTTTCTTTGGCTTTTCAGCAGCTTGTTTCTTGGCATCTTCTGCCTTTTTCTTGGCAATGGCTTCATCAAGGCGTTCCTTTTCTATTTTTTTTCGGTCATCAAGATTATAATAATCTCTTATCCAACCAAAAACCGTAGCAGAATTAATACAAGCTACTCCAGCGATTGCATATTTCGTTGCATTTTCTGTCAGAGCTTTATAACATCTTGATAATTCCTTCCAATTCTGAAAAGCCTTAGCTTTTAAGTCTTCATCTGCAAGAATAAAGTTAACAATAGCCTTTAACTGATTTTTGATGAATGTTTTTTCTGTTTCTTCCTTTATATCTTTAAGTAAAAGCTCCTGCTCCTGTTTAAGTTTTTCTTCTATAGACTTATAGAACGGAACTATAACCTCAACATTTGCAGTTTCTTCAGAAACTTTTTTTAATTCATCTTCCCTTGATTCCTCTAAAGTAAGTGATTCGCCCAAAATAAAGTCATCAATTGCTCTATTTGTAATTCCCTTACCTGATGCTAAAGCTCTTATTCCTTCAAAATTTCCTTCTCTTAACATTTCTCTTGCTTTTGAGTTTAATTCAATTAATTCTTTCTTATTCATTCTTTCCTCCTAAAAAAATAAAGAGGATAAGATTTTTCTTATCCTCTACTTATTATAAACATACGATTTACTACGCAACAGCTTCGGTGTTTACAGATTCCTTGTAAGATAATTCTACCTCATCAATAAATGCTGCTAACATTCTTCCTGCATATGCTTTTTCTTCCGGTTTTGTAAACTTATCCATAATCTTTTTGGACTCGTTTACAACATCATACATCTCTTCATCAGTCTTAACTTTACAAACATAACTTTTATAAATTGAAAATGTCTCCATTAAAATCTTGTATGCTATATCCGTTGTTAAATAACCATATGATAATATGGCTCTTGCCATTGGATCAGCAACTTTTAGCGGGCATTTCATAATGTTTTCCGTAATTAAGTCGTAATTATGAGCTGTTACCATCTGATAAAATCCATTTAGTAATCCTAATGTTATTTCTTTCTCTTTCATCTTCATTACTTCCTTTCTAAACAATTTCTGAATAAACAAAAAAACGTACCTACGGCACGTTCCAAACTACAATGCTATCTATTTTCCTAACGATAGCTTTTAATAATTTCATTCCCTCCTTTCCCTGTTATATGATAATAAAAAGGGAAAGCCATAAAAAGCATATCCCTTTAATAAAAAAATAAGAGATACACTTTCTTATAATTAATAATGTATCAAAAAAAATAAGACCAATAAAGTCATTAACATACATGTGCTTTTGCCTCTATCAATCTCTATTAATATACTAAGTTATGTAAGCTAAAAAGTCAATATAAAGCATTTCTGTTGATTTAAGTTTTTAAAAATTTCTGTTATAAAAAAGAGATAATTTTATATAAAAAGGTTGACCACTACTACAATGCAGTATATGATAATAGTATCAAATAATTTTGCAAAGGAGTTTAAAATTTATGAAAAAGTCGGAAATAACAAAAGATTTTCTTTTGGAACAATTAAAAAAACATTTATTATATGAAAATGATGTTGACTGGAGCAATCGTTTCAAGGACTATCTTAGACAAGGATTAGAAGCTACAGAAATCGCTTATAAGGAAAGCGATGAATTTAAGTTGTTGGAAGAGTTTAACAATGATGATCTTGTGACCGATATAAAAAAGGATATTAATGATGAGAATTATGTTATGGATTATGACACATTTGAAAATTATAACGAGAGCCTTGATGATTGTACGTACCATGACATAGAAAAAGAATATAAACGTTATGAAAAACGTTTAAAAGAAATAGAAATTGCTGCTAGTTTATATGCAGAACACATTTCTACTTTTCCAGATGAACTTGAATACGAAATTAATTTTTCTGATAAATCAGTTTCAATATATATTATTGTCAACATTGTTCCAATAAATGAAAATAGAGAAAAATTTATGCAGAAAGATGGGTTCTCCCCTTCATTTGATGACCAATACGAAGAATGTTATACTGAAGAAGAATTAAATGCCTTCAACGAATTAGAAATTAGGTTGTCAAATCATAATTTCGGTGGAAATGAATTTATAAGCTATAGAAAAGATTGCGTCAATTGTGTTTTTAATTTCTAAATTTTAACAAAAAAACGATTGTTGATTAGGCTTATTTCAAGTAATCTATAAACTGGCTAACAAGCCTGTTAACACAAATAAAAAAAGAAAAATCTTCTATAAGTGCTTAAGATTTTTCTTTTTTTTATTTTACAACAATTTAATTATTTTCTTGTTCAGTATAAATAAAAAAATATTTTCACTATCTAGTAGGCATTTTGCATTAGTACTAAATTCGTCCTCCATTATCAATATTTCCTTATCTATCAAGTAGACATTTTAAATTATTATTTAAATGAAGGACTTTGCAAAATCCAAATTCTTATCTAACAAGTAGACATTTTAAATTATTATTTAAATAATAAGTATAATGTTTATTTTGTTATATCTAACAAGTAGACATTTTATATTAGTATCTAAATTGTTGTTACGTACTATTATCAATGCTATCTGACAAGCAGATATTTTTAATTAGTATTTAAATACAGAAAGAAAAAAGAACTGAAATATAATCTATCAAGTAGACATTTTTAATTAGCATTTAAATTTTGGACAATATCCTTTGCTCCCAATCTAACAAGTAGACATTTTAAATTATTATTTAAATTTTTAAACAACCTATTCAAGAGAAAAATCTAACAAGTAGACATTTTAAATTATTATTTAAATTAGTTGAAATCTAACCCAAGGATCTTGATCTAACAAGTAGACATTTTAAGTTATTATTTAAATTTCTTCTACAGAATACTCTGGCGTATATCTAACAAGTAGACATTTTAAATTATTATTTAAATTATGCATTTACTTCGTATGTTTTTATTCCTATCTAACAAGTAGACATTTTAAATTATTATTTAAATTAAGAGACATCCAGCATAATATATATGAGATCTAACAAGTAGACATTTTAAATTATTATTTAAATTATTCAATGATGTAATTAATGATATAATCTAACAAGTAGACATTTTAAATTATTATTTAAATCCTTGCCTCATCATTTTAAACAAGACAAGGACTTATATCACTGCTATCTATTATGTAAGTTTAACAACTTTTTAAGTATTTTTCAACCTAAATATAAAATTATATAGCATTAAGACTAAGGTTTGCAATTTTAATTAAGTATAATACTGCTTAGCAAGTTCTACTGCTTTTTTATACAAATTAATGCTTTGAACAATTTCCCTGCAATCAGAATCGGTAATAATAGTATGACTTACAGGAGAAACATAATATGCTTCATTTGAATCAAAATTATACATTTGTAATATTAATTTAAGGCTTTCATATATAGCGTTTATATGGCTTTTATTTTGTTCATCATATATGGAATAAAGATTTTCTCCAGTTCTAAAGTCTAATCCATTCTCCAACAAGTTTTGTTTAATGTGATCAGTAAGATTGACTCTCTCTGTTTCACCATTCTGCCTTATGATTCTTTCGCCAAAGCTATCGCAAATAAATGTATTCTTATACTTGCTGTTAAATTTTTTTGAATCATATTCAAGTTCAAATACATTCTTTTCATTATTAAAATTAAAATTTTTAAATTTATTTACAAGATTTTTTCTTTGAGATTGATTCTTGGCAAATGGGCTTTTTAATAAAACAAATTCTGACTTAATATCTTTCATTGCCATATAAAAAGCTGGGATTTGTAATACAATTCCGTTTAATTCTTTTTCAAAATCCTTATCTTTATCTACATGTGTTAAATTATATGGATTTAAGACACCTCCGGGTTCAGTATCTTTCTTAGATACATCATTTAAAAATTGTAATTTATTGATTAAGGCATTTTTAAATTTTACATACGTTCTTGTAGATAACAGATTGAATGAGCCTCCATTTGTTGCTTTTTCCAATACAACCATTGCATCATATTTAAGTACCATGTCAGCAACTTCTCTTATGGCATATGAAATGTAGCCATCCATTAAACCGCTTGTACTTTTTATTTCTTTCCAAGATGACGCATCTTTCTTTTTTAAATCCTCTGCTATTTCCAATTTTTCCTTGTAATTTACACCTTTTACTACATTTAGAGAACGTTTTTCTAAAACATTCATTTTATCATCAAAGACAACTGCGTAAAGAAAATGGTTATTACTTCTTGTTATTACAATAGTGTTATGTGGCTTTTTTAATTTTTCAATTGCCAGTGAATCTACCTTTTCTTTTGAACTGATATTTCCTATCTTAACGGGAATATGAATTGAAAACTGCTCCTTTGTATATCTCTCGTCTTTTATAATTTCTCTATCGCATACCTTTGCAACAATTCCATCTACCGTTGTGCCTTGAATGTTTTTAGCAATTTCTGAATATTCAGAACCTATTGTTTTTCCATCATCATAATGTTTGTTTACAAGTATACTTCCTTTTTTATGAATGTATGGATTTTTAATTTGTGGCTCTCTGTAAAATACTTCTGCATTCCCCAACAACTTTATTAGCTTGCCGTTTTCATTTTCATCTGAAAATAGAGCATCAATATACTTTTCGTGAATTGATTTCTTAAAGTTGTATCTGTCATACTTGCTACTTATTTTAAACAAATATATGCATCCATTATCCACCAATTCATCAATTATTGATTTTTCAATGTACTTCCATTTTAAAATGTATCCCTGTTTTTGCAGGTCGTTGCAAAATTCATCATATGATTCATAATGCTCCTTATATTTAAAGTTATATAATTTCCATGTTTCATGTTTTTCAATCTTTTCTTTTATAAAGTCAATTATGAATGTTAAGAACTTCTCGTCATCATTATATTCCTTCTTTTTAAATCTGGTAAGTTCAGGCTCAGGTAATTGAGAATTAACAAATAATCGTGGAATTGATTTTTTTACATCAGACGTAACACTATGTACCATTTTTCTATAACATTGCTTTTCTGTTTTTTCTTCTGTTAGACTTTCCTTTATAATTCGTGAAACTGAGCTTACACTTTCATTATTTGCCTTACACCCAAGTAAATTGTAAATTCCAAGATATTTATTGCCTAAGTCATTCTTCATCAAAAATACCCTTTTATTGCTTTCGATACTTTCAGACCATCCTCCCGCAAAGCCTGATGTTGAAAAACTCAGAGCATTTTTTATTTTATTATTACCTTTTTGGGTGATGTAATTTCTTGCCATGTTATATAGCAAGTTAACGTCATTATAAACATCCAATGTTTTTTCTACTTCCTGCTTTGCATCAAATGAAAAATTCTCATTCTCAGTATCAAATAATCTAAGCAACCTGATAAATTCTATTGCCTTATCGAGATTTTTCTTGATTTCATATTTTTCCTTACATTCATCATTTCGAAGCGAAATCATAGGAATGTCACATTTTGCATATTTTGTATTTGCAAAAGAAAACTCTATGATTTGTTGCAGGGAATTATTATTATATGGAATTTCTAACTTTTCAGAAAATTCCTCAACTATGTTGTTAATGTCATAAATACTGATATTATTTAGTAATTTTTCCTTTTTTTCTCCATATTCATTACAGTACTCTTCCAAGCAATCATTTATGATGCCCCATTTTCCGTATACAATGTTTGAGTATTTATTAATTTGATTACTTTTTATGTAAATATTTAAATCATTGCTTAAAACATCACTGTTAAATGAATGTTTGTTAAGTTCTGTAACTAATTTATTATAAGATTCTACAAGTTCCTTATCACTTTCGAAAAAAGGAATTTTATCAAAGAAAGATTTCCTTTCACTTAACGGCAATTTTCTTAATGTTTTCAATTCTAGCTCTGAATATGATAATTTTTCTTGTTGACAATATTCATTAAGTTTCTGATTGATAACCCCAACGCAATAATTATAAACATCAATGTTTTTCTGAAACAATAATGAATTATAATCGTCCAGACTTGAATTTTTGCAAAATGAAATAACTTCATCCGGTTCTTCTCTTAATATTCCTGCATAATCAAATCTTGTAAGCAGCCTAACATTTTCCAAATGGATTTGAGGATTCTCAACAAGTATTCTGTATGATAAAGAGCCTTTCTTTAAATTCATGTTTATAAGTGAATCAATGTTTTTCTCAAATCTTTCGAATTTTGCCTGACGTGGTTTTATTATTTCGACCATTTTCATAAGTTCGTCTTTGTTCTTAAAATTGTGATTTTCAACATATTCAGGCAACATAACCTCAATGGTCTTTTTATTTGTAAACTTAAAGTCAAGCACAGTGGCTAATTCATTTAACAATGCTATTCTTTCCGCAAACAGATTTTGAAGTACTTCCCCACGTTCTTCACCCTGCATTTCATCAAGCGTTTCCATTAATGCAAACATTTCAGAAAAGTCCAATTCCTTGCTTATGCTTTTCAGAGCCTTTTCCACTTTTTCCATTGCTACCTTTTTTAATAAGTCATTGATTACATACTTATTTCTATAAATGAAATCATCATCTTCCATTGCCTTAAACTTATCAATGTTACTTCTTGTTTTTCCAATTGGTTTTAATTCTCTACATATGTTTATGGTTTTTTCTTCCAAACCTAAAAATTCATTCATTCCTGCACTCCTCTATTTTTGATTTAATAATAGTATAAGTTGTTATTTCCAATCTAAATTACCAATTAGTACCACTTTATTAATTCTTCTAATTCCTGCATTCGTTCATTTTTAAATCCAATTTTTACAAGTGCTGCGTTAATACCTTCTGCGTAACCTTTATTACCCCAAGCAACTCTTTCTATAATACATTTATCTGCTGGATCAGAACTTTTTGAAGCATTATCAAAACTTACACTTGCAGCTTTTGCATATGCGATTGCTTCATCTAACAAACTTTCACACTTCATAGTTTCTAACTTTGTCATTTATTTCTCCTTATACTCATAACACTTCATTATAATAACTGTTCTTCTATTTCCTCTTGGCTTAATTCTTCCAATGTATCAATGTATAGGCAACATTCTTGCGTGTCTGTAAGAATCCATACAACATCCCTTTTGTTTCTACAGGTAGAAATTGATATTGTGTCATCTTGAAGCCAATCATTAAGTGACTCAACATGTTCTGCCACATCATAATATCCTAATGTTTTCAACGCTTCAATACATGCTTTTTGTTCTTGTGGATTTAATGCTTCAAACGTATATTCACTAAGACTCCCATAATATTTTTTGTTAAAATCAATGTCACTTTTCTTATATTCTTTATTGTCGACCATCACTGTTTCCTCCTGTTCTTCTTTACTCAATTCCTTTATGTATTCATTGTATTTTTTTTCATAATCCTGTTTTTTCATCAATTCGAAATATTGTACAATTGTATACGTTGGAAATTTTTTTACATAAGATTCACATTCACTTTTTGTTCCCCAATATTCTCTTTCGTTATTATCGTTCAAAACAATGAACCTTAAATTATCTTTCATTTCATCTATTGACATGTTTAAGATTTTTTCATTTATTAGCTTTTTTGTGTACGCAGGAGTTTTTCTACTTTCTGATTCCCAAGACTGTATTGTTTTCACTGGAATACCTAATATGTCTGAAACGTCCTGTTGCGACAAGCCCTTTATTTTTCTAACTAACTTTAAATCCATCTTTTTTCGTCTCCTTTTTCTCTATGCTGCAATGCAGTATCTTTTTTCTTTTATTATATACTGCATTGTAGGGTTTGTCAATTGATTTTTTATTTGCATAGCATTTTTTTGTGTAAAAACAGAGCATACCCACAATTTACATTTTTTGACGTGCAGTTATTGTAAAATACAAATATATTTTCTATTTATTTTACATTTTGTAAACAAAGTATTTGATTTACATTTTACATTCTGTTATATTTGTATTATGAAATAAGAGAATCTAAAAAACAGAGGTGATATTAATGAACGTGGCATATTGTAGAGTAAGTACGGTAGAACAGCATGAGCAACGACAGGTTAAGGCATTAGAAAAGTTTGGAATAAATAAATGGTACATAGAAAAGATTTCAGCTAAAGATACCAATAGACCTAAATTAAAAGAAATGTTGGACTTTGTGAGGGAGGGTGATACAATTTATATTCATTCTTTTGATAGATTAGCAAGAAGTACAAAGGACCTGTTAGAAATAGTTGAGCTTTTGCAGGACAAAAGAGTAAATCTTATAAGTACTAAAGAAAATTTAGATACTACTACACCTACAGGCAAGTTAATGTTAACAATGATTGCTGCCATTAATACTTTTGAAAGGGAAAATATTCTCGAACGTCAGAGGGAAGGAATAGCCATAGCAAAACAGCAAGGCAAATATAAAGGCGGGCAAGTGAAGAAAATCAATGAAAGCGAGTTTTCTGAACTTTATGACAAATATCATAATAGGCATATGACAAAAACGGAGTTTGCAAAACTTCTAAATGTCAGCAGACCTACATTAAACAAGTTACTAAAGGAAAGAGATTTGCAATAATATCCCTCATTATAAAAAAATAATGGTACATAAGAGCGTACCGTTATTTTTTTAGTTTATTGCGGATACAATATATTTTGCATTATCTCTACTCCTCAAGCATCCCTTTCAGATACTCTTTGGCAAAGCATATTGCA
>OJNH01003084.1_pt1 | contig 10941 bp, 9 predicted proteins | sample 1597361 | NCBI WGS metagenome assembly OJNH01 (sample SAMEA2452136, study PRJEB22498) | human gut metagenome | biome: human feces; feature: human gut; material: feces | place: Australia | collected 2012
TATCCCCCTCTGTTCCCGGCCTGGCCGCAATATACCAGCCTTTCATTACTTCCTGCAACCAGCCGTTATCCAACAGCCGGGTTAAATGCGTCCTCCCTATCTCGGCCGTCCCTTGCAGGACGACACAGCGGTCTTTCTCCTGGAGCTTTCTTAATTCCTCCAGTGAAGCCGCCATTTTCTCCGCCATTGTTGCCATAACCGTTTTTATTTAGATTCTGATTATTTTCGTGCAAATACTCGTTTTTAGGCACGCGCAAATACTCGTTTTTAATTACGTGCATTTACTCGTATTTGTTGCAAAAATACAATATTTGTTCCGATAATCAGCTATTAATGAAGTCTTTTTTTACTTGTTGTATCGTCGAAACGGCCTTTCCCGTGAGCTTCGCCACGTTCCGGATCGAGTAGCCTTTCTTTAACAAGGCGATCGCCTCCCGGTATTCCTCTTTCCTCTGTTCGGCCGTTTTCCGGCTTCCCGGCTTCCGTCCCAGCCTGCCCCCTTTCTGGATGTACAACTCCCGTCCGCTATTAAGGCGGTCAATGATCCCCTGGCGTTCGATTGCGGCCAGTTCCCCCAACAGGGTAGTGATCAGAGAGGACAAGGGGTTTACCGTCTTGTCCGGCCGTAATGTTTCCAGGTTCAAGTTTTGGATATACACGCATATTTTATGCGTGTGCAGCGTATCGAGTGCCTTTAGTATCTCCAGGGTGGAACGCCCCAGGCGTGAGATCTCGGTCAGCAACAGCATATCCACCCGGTTCTGCGGATCTGTGCAGTATTCCAGGCAACGGCTTAAAACCGGGCGTTCGATATTGGCCTTTCGTCCGCTTATCTTTTCCTCAAAGACCGCCGTCACCTCGTACCCCCGTCCGGCTGCGAACCTCTCCAGATCGACAACCTGCCGTTCGGTCGATTGCCTGGCCGACTGCGAGCTTACACGTGAATAGATAACCACATTCATAAGACAAGGGATATTATAACAGGTCAGTTATCACAGCCGCCGGAATATCCAGCTTTGAGAAAGCGAACATCTTTTTCCCCAGATCCTTTAACGAGGCTCCGATATGGTACACGTCCGTTTCATCAACGATCAGGAAACGGTCGTGACTGTCCCGGTACGTCCTGATGTCGATAGGTGGGTACTGGCTGTTATGCCTGTCAAGATCAAGTTGGAGTTGCTGCGTGATACGCTGGGTGTAAATGGTGGCTGAAACACCGATGTTTCGTTTGCTCAACATGAGTAACACGGATTCATCTACATAGTTGTCGATAAGTATAAGTGAGCATTTGGCAGACTTTATTAAATCTGTAGCAAACTTATACGCATCGAATATCTGACCGTCAAAGAAGATACCTTCCACCGGAGGCAATGAGGTGCGCACAAAGAAGTCTATCTTTGCATCATGTTCAGCAATGGTTTTCTCTATTTGGAAGAATTTATTGTTCATTCTATATTCCATGTCATTGAGCCGTTGGTTTATAGAATAGCCTTTCAATAAATATTCTTTTAAAATTTTATTTGCCCATTGCCTGAATTGCGTACCTCTTACGCTTTTAACTCTGTATCCAACTGAAATTATTACGTCTAGACTAAAGAACTTGACAGGCTTATCGGAATTAGCAATGTGCAAAAAATGCACATTGCTTTTCTCTTCCAATTCCTTTTCCTTAAAAACGTTATTTATATGTTTGGTTATAACGGTTCTGTCACGTTGAAAAAGTTCTGCTATCTGCGCTTGTGTGAGCCAAACGGTTTCATCTTCTAAACGTACTTCCAACTTTACAGCTTCATCCGGTTGGTATAGTATGATTTCTCCTTGCTTCTCCATTATATGTTTCGCTTTTATTATGTTGCTGCAAATGTACGAAAAAGAAACATCATAAAGTCTGTTTTTCCGTAAGTATTACTTCAAAAGTTTGTTTCCTTTTTATTTTAATAAAACAGAAACATTCTGCTGTCTCAAATAAATAGTTGTCTGTTTGTTGTTCATAGTTGGGGTGTCAACGGGCTTGTTGGTGCGGGAAAATGAGAAGAGACTGCGCTTCGGCTTGGTAACGGATATACATTTTGCTCATCGGAATGTACACGGAACTCGCTATTATGAACAATCCATCACAAAGTTATCGGAAGCAATAGACGTTTTTAATAGGCGGAAATTAGATTTCATGATTGAACTTGGAGACTTGAAGGATATGGGGGATATTCCTGAAAGAGGGCAGACTTTGTCGTTTTTAGATGAGATAGAAGCAAAGTTTCAGACCTTCGACGGCCCTGTTTATCATGTGTTGGGCAATCATGATATGGATAGTATCTCAAAATCTGAATTTCTCGCACATACGAGCAATTACGGGAGTGCGAAAGGAAAACCTTATTATTCCTTCGTACGGAACCAGATTAAGTTTATCGTGCTTGACGGTAACTGCAACGAGGATGGTTCTGATTATGATTCCGGTAATTTCGATTGGACCAAGGCGTTTATCCCCGCTGGCCAAAGAGAATGGTTGCAGCAGGAACTGAAGAAAGACGATTTGCCTGTCGTGATCTTTATCCACGAATTGTTGGATACTTTCTCCGGGATCGACAAGGAACTTTGTATCGGCAATGCGGAAGAGATCGTTTCGATACTTGAGCAAAGCGGTAAGGTAGTAGCCGTTATCCAAGGGCACCATCATGCCGGGAACTATAGTTTTCGGCATGGAATCCACTATTTTACAATGAAAGGAATGATAGAAGGAAGCCTTCCCGAAAATAATAGTTTTGCCGTCATTGAGATAGACAAAGATTTGAATATCTATATAGAGGGTTTCTATAATTGCAAGAATAAGGAGATGAAACATAATAGATAATCATTATGAAAAACTTCACAGACGAGAAGACTCTTCTTCGGGAGATAAAGAACGGAAACGGCGAAGCATTCGAATTTTTGTTCAATAGCTATTATCCTCGGTTGCGAGGATATGCTGCTCGTTTTGTGACGGATGAGGAAGCAGTCAGGGATATCATACAGGAGAGCTTTTTGAGATTTTGGGAAAAACGTGATCTGATAGAAGCTGTTTCCATTTCATCTCTTCTTTTCGCAATGGTGAGGAATGCCTGTCTGAATTATTTGAAGCATCTGCAACTGGTCGAGCAGCATAATCTGGAACATTTGGATAGGGTGGTCGGGCAGGAAGAACTTTATTATTGGGACTTTAACCTAAGTCCGGAATATACGCTTCTGTATAAGGAATTGCAACAACAGATCAGTCTTGTTATGAGTGATTTGCCTTCCCGTTGCCGTGAAGTATTTGAGATGAGCCGTTTTAAGAAAATGAAAAACCGGGAGATCGCAGATGCTCTCCAAATATCGACTACTGCAGTGGAAAAACATATAGCCAAAGCCTTAGCACGCTTTTCCGCACATTTTAAAGATAAATATCCGTTGGATGTCTATATCGCGATATTAGCTTGGCTGCTTTCCGAATGAACGAAGTCCTGTTTCTTTTGTTTTGGGGAATTTTTTTCAGGAAGGGGGTTGGGTAAAATTCATTTGGGTTGTTACATCATATAGAAAGCAAAAATTATGAAAGAGCAGGAGATCTATAATCACCAGTTGGCAATACGTTATTTTGAAGGACGCATTACTCCCTCCGAAGAAGAGATTCTTTTCCGGTTTGTGAATGATGCACCTTCTAATGAAAGAATGTTCCGCCAATGGGAGGAGGAGTGGATGCTTTCCTATAAACTGATTCCTGAAGTTTCGAATGAATGGAAACAGTTGCAACGCCGGATGCAGGTGCGTCAATCGCTGCAATTGCATGTGTTCTATTATTGAGTGGAACATATAGTTTCTATCTTTATCGGAATACGGAAACTGCCGATAACCGGTTTGCTTTAGAAACTGCCTATGGAGAAAAAAGCAAGCTGATACTGGCGGATGGAACAGTTGTATGGTTGAATGCCGGTTCTTCCTTACAGTATGCCGGTAACTTCAATTCTAAAAACAGGGAAGTCTTTTTAACTGGTGAAGCTTATTTCGAAGTGACTAAACAGTCAGATGGAACTCCTTTTGTGGTTAAAACGGATCAGTATAGTGTATTGGTGAAAGGAACAAAGTTTAATGTATCTTCTTACCCTGAAGATCTTTCTGCCAAAACGACATTATTGGAAGGCTCTATCGATATTTTATATAAAGGGAGGCATATTCCGGTTGCACCGGGAGAATTGCTGAGTCTTGACAAACAAAACGGAAGTTTTTCCCGTCAGAAGGTTCAGGCTTCTCAATATAAATCCTGGACAGAAGGGAGAGTTGAATATGATAAAATTACGCTCAATGAGCTGGCAGTCCGCCTATCCCGTAAATATGACGTTCAGATTCATTTGGGAGACGACTTGGAAAAAGATATGGCTTTCCGCGTATCACTTCGCAATGAAGAGACTGTCGGAGATGTCTTGCACGCTCTATCCGAGATTATTCCGATCCGTTATGAACGGCGGGACCGGGATATTTATATTCGAAAACAATAGCGCAATTGTTAATATATTATTAAATCTAATTCTTTAATTTATTGGTTTATGTATAGAAAACATGTAGGAAGGGCGTTAATCCTTGCCTTGATGCTTTCTGGGGCTACCTCCATGAATGCACAGCGGATTACCCGGCAATTTAAAAATGTTCCTTTAAAAACGGTATTAGCGGAAGTCGAGAAAGAACTACAGTATTCCATCATTTACAAGAAAGACGAGGTAAATGAACGGAAGCAGATTACGCGAGATTTTAAAGATGCTTCTTTGGAAGAAGTGCTATCTGCCGTATTGGATAACGGATTGTCTTATTCCGTCCAGGGCAAGATGATTGTGATTTCCAAGAAGGAAGCCGCAGGATCATCTATCACTCAGCAAAAGCAGATCATTGTGAAAGGCATCGTGAAAGATGAAAATGGCGAACCAGTTGTTGGGGCGAATGTTGTTGAAAAGGGAACGTCTAATGGTACGATTACGGATATGGATGGGAATTTCTCTTTGTCGATATCCGAAGGTTCCAAATTAAGTATAACGTACATCGGATATTTGGACAAGGATGTTGCGGTTAGTAAAGGTAAGACAACATTGAACATCCAATTGAAGGAAGATACGCAAGCTTTGGATGAAGTGGTTGTGGTAGGTTATGGTTCTGTCAAAAAACGTGACCTAACAGGATCTGTTTCACAGATTTCTTCTTCATCGATTCAGAATCAGGCTGTGATGAAAGATCCTATGCAAGCATTGCAAGGTAAAATTGCAGGTGCGGATATTACGATGGGAAACTCTCCCGGAGCATCTTCTACCATTGTGATCCGTGGATATAATTCGATCAATGCGGGCAATGATCCGTTGATAGTGGTGGATGATGCTCCGTTCGGAGGAAAGATCGATGAGATCAATCCGGCAGAAATCGAGTCGATTGATGTTTTGAAAGATGCTTCATCCACTGCTATTTATGGTTCTCGAGGAGCAAATGGTGTTGTTATCATTACGACAAAACGTGCCCGTAAGGAAGCTAAACTGTCTGTTAGTTATGACGGATATGTCGGTGTGTCCAAGTCATTCAAAAATTATGATATGATGAGCGGTGAAAAATATGCAGACTGGAAAAGAATGGCTAATTATGGAAAGACAGATAAGGAAATATTTGATGATATTCAATTAAAAACCTTGAACTCCGGACAGTTTGTAGATTGGCAAGATTTGATGTTTAGCGGTACGGGCTATAAAACGGATCATAATGTCAGTATCAATCAATCGAATGGTCGTAATCGTAATATGTTAGTGTTAGGCTATAATAAAGACCAAAGTATTATTGATAATATGGGATATGAACGTTTCTCAGCCCGTATTAACGGGGATATGGAATTAGCAAAGAACTTGACGGTAGGCTATTCTTCTCTTTTAGCATTGACAACTCGTAATAATGGAGATAATAGTGTCTGGAAATATGGAACAGTTATTGATCCACTAACGGAGGTTTATGACGAGAATGGAGATATGCGCTTTTACAATAGCGGTTGGTATCAGACGGTATTGCATTCGAATCCTTTGTTCGATACTGATAAGAATAATGTAGACAATAAAGAAAAACGTACCCGTATCCTTTTGAACTTATTTGCAGATTGGGAAATAATCAAAGGCTTGAAATTCCGAACAAGTTTGACATATGGCTTGTCGTCAATCGAGAATGGAGTTTATAAGAGTTCTACTTCTCAAGCTCGCCAGTTGGCTTCTCCGTCTGCTGAATACAAAAAAACGAACGAGCAACAGATTACTTTTACGAATGTCCTGAATTATAAGAAGGTATTGAATGATCATAGTTTGGATGTATCGTTGGTGCATGATATGCAGACAGATAAAGCAGAATTGGTCGGTTTGACTGGACAGGATATGCCTTATTACGGTTCGTGGTTTAATGTGAATGAAGCACCAGATGTATTTACACGTCTTTCTTCTGTACGTAAATGGGCTTTGTTGTCATTTATGGGAAGAGTTAATTATACATTTAAGGATCGGTATTTGTTGACATTGACTGGACGTTACGATGGCTCTTCTCGTTTGGCAAAAGGTAATAAATGGGACTTCTTTCCGTCTGTTGCATTGGCTTGGCGTATGAATGATGAGTCTTTCCTTCGGGAAGTTGATTGGCTTTCTAATCTGAAATTACGTTTGAGCTGGGGTAATTCCGGTAATACAGCAATTTCTGAGTATGCAACACAAGGAGCTTTAGGTAAATATGTGTATTATTTCGGGACAACTGAGCAGTCGGCAATGGGATATCTGCCTACCGAGTTGGCTAATAATCAATTGGGGTGGGAAAGTACAGAAGAATATAATGTCGGCGTGGATTTTGGCTTCTTGAATAACAGGATCAGTGGTTCTATTGACGGATATATTCGTAATACACGTGATCTATTGATGAAACGCAATTTGCCGATCAATACAGGGTATGAATTTACTTGGCAAAATGTAGGTAAGACACGTAATTCGGGTATTGAAATAGCCTTGAACACTGTACCTGTTGTGACAAAAGATTTCAGATGGACAGTAGATTTGACTTTTGGCTATAACAAGAATGAAATTGTCGAGTTGTTCAATGGAAAGGAAGATAGTCCGGGAAATAAATGGTTCATTGGGCAACCTCTCTACGTTGAACGTCTGTATAAATATATAGGAGTTTGGCAATATGGAGAAAAAGAGGAAGCGGCAAAGTATGGACGTGAACCTGGTAATCCTAAAATAGAAGATGTAAATAATAATGGGGTTTATGATGAAGGCGATTTGCATACATTCAATAAAATACCCAAATGGACAGCAGGACTTTCTACAGGATTCTATTATAAGAATTTCGATTTGAATGTTTATTTCTATACACGTCAGAAGTATGGACAGCTATTAGGAGTATTGACTGACGAGGCTGGATCAACTCGTTATAATCATCTGGATGTTGATTTTTGGACACCGGATAATCCTTCTAATGCTTGTCCGAAACCTGCGATAACTAATCCACAGGAGTTATTGGTGTCAAGTGATTATGCTTATCGGGATCTGTCATTTATACGTCTGAAAAATATTAATTTGGGATATACTTTACCGAAAGAGATTTCGAAAAAGTTTTATAGTGAAAAATTCAGGGTATATTTTATGGTTGAAAATCCATATACATGGACAAAGAGTGATTATGTAGGACTGGATCCGGAAAACTGTAATAGCTATACAGACCACCGTCCGTTAACCTCATTTATATTTGGAGTAAATGCAAGTTTCTAATAATCTGATTAATTGAAAGTAGAATATGAAAATACTAAATAAAATATTGATAGGTTCGTTGTCTCTGCTATGTTTGTCGTCTTGCGACTTCTTGGATGAGACGGCTTATAATAAAGTGACTGTTGGTAATTTTTATACGACGAAAGATGGTATAACCAATGGTGTCAATGGATTGTATTCAACCTTAAGGGGAATGTATATACAGGAATACTTGATTTATATGTGTGAAGGTCCTTCGGATATATGGATCGGTCATCAAGGACATGAGCAATGGTATAATTGGACGATTGATGCGACAAATGCTGATGTCAGGAGTTTCTGGTATAGTTGTTATAAATCCGTGAATCAGTGTAATGCAGTTATTGAGAGTCTGGAAAATAATGATATTCCTGGATTGGATGAAGATCTAAAAACACGTTTTCTTGCAGAATCGTTATTTATCAGAGCACACTATTTTTATCATCTGGTACAGCAGTTTGGTGATATTCCTATGCCGTTGAAGCCGACAAATTCAGTAGAGACTACTGCACATAAAACAAAAGTAGATGAAGTTTGGAATCAAATTGTTACAGACTTGGAATTTGCTGTAGAAAACTTGCCGGAAACTTACCAGGCATCTGAATTCGGGCATATAACAAAATATGCAGCTATGCACCATCTGTCGAGAGTGTATCTTACTTTGAAACGGAGTGATGACGATTTGAAAAAAGCTTTGAATTATGCCGAGCAGGTGATCAATTCTGGTAAATATTCGTTGGTTAAATCGCACGCAGAATTATGGGATATCAATAATAAAAATAATTCGGAAGTCCTTTTCTCTGTTTTGTATACGCAAAATGCGGAATTAAATGGAGATGGTAATACAGCCCATATGTACTTTTGTTCAGCCTATTCGGAAGAACATCCTGCTGTAAAGAGAGTTATTGAGTATGGCAGACCTTGGAGCCGTGAGCGTTCTTCTGATTTTGCAATAAGTTTGTTTGACAAAACGAAAGATCAACGTTGGGATGATTGTTTTATTTCTCGGTGGAATGTAACGGAAAATTCTGTGACGGAGAATGTTTTCAGCCCGTTTACCAAAAAAGTGGAAGAAAAGGTTTGGACAAAAGGAGAGTTGGCCATGATTGATCCAAGAGAACCTTGGACACCGGAACAGATTAAAGAAGTTTGGCCTGTTTTGGTATTTCTTCCGGAATATATGCGTGAACAAATCGATCCTCTGATGGATGTCCAGTCTGAGCAGAATCCGAATGCGGAATGGCCGTCGAATACTCGTTTTACTTCTTATAAAATGTATGCTTATTTGGTGAAACATTTGGATCCCCTGCGTCCAGAAGTTAACTGGACAGCCGGATCGCGTAATGTTTTTGTTTATCGTTTGGCTGATACATATTTGTTGGCTGCTGAAGCTGCATTCCTGTCTGGAAATGCTCAGAAAGCAGCTGAATATATTAATGTAGTTCGTCGCCGTGCCGCTGTACCTGGGCATGAAGCGGAGATGGAGATTAAGTCTTCCGATGTGACGATTGACTTTATTTTGGATGAAAGAGCTCGTGAATTGATGGGAGAAATGCATCGTTGGTATGATTTGAAACGGACGGACAAATTGATGGAGCGTATGAATGATCCTGAAATCAGTCCTATGACTGCAGGGAAATTTAAAGATTATCATGTATTACGCCCGATACCGCGTGATCAGTTGACAAATGTTTCGAATCCGGAGGAATTTACCCAGAATCCTGGTTATGGCAATTAATCATTTAGAATCAATAAAAATGAGAGTATATGTTTTATTATTGACTTGTTTGTTTTTCTCGTTGCTGGGTAAACCCCAGCAACCGAGGATGATGTATGAAGATACTTCTCGTCGTGGAGTTCCTTTTTCAAAAGATCCGCATGTCGTGAATTTTCAGGGACGTTATTTGATGTATTATACGCTTCCACCGAGGTTGGATGTATCTGGTTCTGGTGCTAACATTGGCATCGCATCCAGTAAAGATTTGGTTAATTGGTCGAAAGTCGGTGAAATAACGCCGGAAAAGAATGCCGTTTATGAAAAGAATGGGCTTTGTGCACCTGGTGCTTTAGTTCGGGATGGTAAAATTCATTTGTTTTATCAAACCTATGGAAATGGAAAAAATGATGCAATCTGTCATGCTGTGTCAACTGATGGTATCCACTTTGATCGCGACCCGAGTAATCCGGTTTTTCATCCGACGGGTGATTGGAACTGTGGACGGGCTATTGATGCTGAAGTTTGTGAATTCAATGGAAAGTATTTTCTTTATTTTGCAACTCGTGACAAGGATTTTAAAATACAAATGCAAGGAGTGGCAACAGCTTCTTTGAATACTGATTTTAACAGGGAAGACTGGACACAAGCTTGTGATAAATCGATCTTGTATCCAGAGTGTGATTGGGAGGGAGAATGTATTGAAGGTGCCTCGATTGTTAAGAAGGATAATAAACTGTATATGTTTTATGCCGGAGCTTATAATAATGCTCCTCAGCAGATCGGGGTTGCTGTCAGTGAAGATGGTTTGAACTGGAAACGTCTGTCGGAAGAACCTTTTTTTACGAAATGGAAAACCGGGAGAATGGAATTCAAGTGAATCTGGTCATCCTCACCTTTTTACCGATCTTGACGGACGGACTTATTTGTTCTATCAAGGTAATAATGATCATGGTAAGACTTGGTATATTACACAGCAAGAAGTTTTATGGAAGGATGGTAAACCTTACTTGAAATAAATAATGTATATGGCTTGCCCTTTGTTTCCCTGTTTAATGGCAAAAGGATAGAAGGATAGGCTGTATCATTTATTGTAAATCCGATTTACGAATTTATTTAGAAGAATATTAGTTACATTTGTCAATTAAAAAAGATCAGATAGTATTTATGAAGCAACTTGTTTTGATTATTCTATTGTTATGGGGAAACTTTCAGTTAATTTTATCACAGGGCTCTTCTGCTCGTCCCCTCATGTTATACGGCGATACCTCCCGTGTCGGGGTTCCTTATTCGAAAGATCCGCATGTGGTTAATTTTCAGGGGCGCTATTTGATGTACCATTCCATTCCGCCGATGAAGGGGGAACCTGATTCCGGATGGAATATTGGGATTGCGGAGAGTAAGGATTTGATGAACTGGACGAAGGTGGGC
>OJNH01003085.1_pt1 | contig 10939 bp, 7 predicted proteins | sample 1597361 | NCBI WGS metagenome assembly OJNH01 (sample SAMEA2452136, study PRJEB22498) | human gut metagenome | biome: human feces; feature: human gut; material: feces | place: Australia | collected 2012
CGGCAGGAACGACCGGCACCTCTACCAACAACTTTGGTTTTTATTCCCTGACGCTTCCCGAGGGAGAGGTAGAACTGACATATTCCTACATAGGATGCGCCTCCAAGACAAAGAGAATCTCCTTGAAAAAGGATCTCACGCTAAATGTGGCATTGGCTCCGTCTGCAGAGATCAGGAGCGCGCGGATAACCACCCGCAAGGATGCCGGAATCCGCTCCACGTATATGGGGGCGATTGAAGTCCCTAACGAGCTCATCGCCAACACTCCGGTTGTCCTCGGCGAGAAGGATGTTCTGAAGACCCTCCAGATGATGCCTGGCGTGCAAGGCGGCAACGAAGGCTTTTCGGGAATATACGTCCGTGGAGGCGGCGCGGACGAGAATCTGATGCTTCTGGACGGGACATCGCTTTACAATGTCAGCCATCTTTTCGGACTGTTGTCTGTTTTCACTCCCGAAGCCGTCAAGAAAGTCACGGTCTACAAAGGCTCTTTCCCGGCGCGGTACGGCGGCAGGGTCTCCAGCGTGGTGGACGTGCGTACCAACGACGGCAACTCTAAGAAAATCTCAGGAAGCGTCACCGCCGGCTTTCTTGCCGAGAAATTCCATCTGGAAGGACCTTTGAAGAACGAGAACACGACTTTCTCCCTGAGCGCAAGAGGGATGCACACGTTCCTTTTCGATCGTGTCATCAAATGGGCGGGCAGCCCGCTGAACTACGCCTTCTATGATGTCAACGCCAAGGTCTCGCACAAGTTCTCCGACCGGAGCAGAGGTTGGATCGGGTTCTACAGCGGACGGGACTATTTCCGCTACGAGGACAAATCCAAGTCCAGCAGGCGGTTCTACGGCTCTGACTATGAACCGTACACGATGATCACCGGTAACGAGAACAACCTTAACCTGAGCTGGGGCAACAATGTCCTGTCCGCGAGGTGGACTTACATATTCAACAACAAACTGTTCGCTGATTTCACAGCCTACGGCAACCTTTATCGGATGGGAATACACTCCGTCGCGGAAAACTTGGAGAAATCCGAACTTGGCGAGACTTCGTTCCGGAGCGTCAGCGACTACTCCTCCGGAATCCTTGACGCAGGTCTCAAGGCGGATTTTGACTATACTCCTTCAACCAACCATTTGATCAAGTTCGGCGGAGAATATGTCCGTCACGGCTACCGACCGGAAATCACAAAATCCAATGTCCGGAACGTGAACGACAGCCGTGTCTTCGCCGACACCACCTACAGCGACGCGGCCAGCAGACGGGTGAACGGCAACGAGATGTCTCTCTACGTCGAGGACGACATCTCCATCGGCAACCGCTTGACTGTGAATCCGGGCCTGCATCTGAGCCTGTTTAATGTGAGGGGCAGGTTCTATTTCTGCCCCGAGCCAAGAATCTCCGCCAAATTCGACTTCTCTGACGACTGGTCGGCCAAGGCGGCATATTCAAGGATGTCGCAGTACGTCCATCAATTGACTTCGGGGACTTTGGACATACCTACCGACCTTTGGGTGCCGATCACCGCTGAGATCCGTCCCGTGACATCAGACCTCGTCTCAGCCGGAGCGTATTACACCGGCCTGAAAGGTTGGGAATTCTCCCTTGAAGGCTATTACAAAAAGACCGACAATGTCCTTGAATATGTTGACGGCCGCCTTGCCCTCTCATCTTCCGTCAATTGGGAGGATAATGTTGCGATGGGTGAGGGACGTGCCTACGGACTGGAACTCTATGCCCGCAAAGTTGTCGGCAAGACCACCGGCACCTTGGCGTACACCCTCTCCAAAGCGGAGAGAATCTTCCGTGACGGCAGCATCAACGATGGCCGCTGGTTCCCTGCTCAGTTCGACCGGAGGCACGTAATCAATGCCACTGTGAACCATAAATTCAACTCAAGAATCGACCTCACCGCTTCTTGGGCGTTTCTCAGCGGAAACTGCATGACCATCCCGACCAGAGGCTCGGCTCTCATCACCCCTTCCGGCGATGACGTGGCGGTTGACTATGTCAGTGGGCGCAACAACTACCGTCTGCCTCCGACCCATCACCTTGATGTCAGCGTCAACTTCCGGAAGCAAAAACGTCACGGCGAGCGGATCTGGAATTTCGGAATATACAACCTCTACTGTGCGCAGAACCCTTCCTGGTGCGTCTATGATGCCTACGAGAAAGAGGGGGAGTGGAAGCCGGCGATCTCGAAGCGCTCCTTCCTCACGTTCCTGCCGTCGTTCAGTTACACCTTTAAATTCTAATGAATATGCGAACTAAGATATTCATACTTGCCCTTGTCGCCTCGATGGCTTTTATCTCTTGTGAGGAATATATCCCCGTAGATCTGCCCGGTCCGGAGAAGATGCTGCTGGTCAACGCCTTGATGTCAACGGGCGACACGACACACACTGTCTGCGTCGGTGTCAGCACTCACGAAAAGGCGGAAAAATTGAAGTCCGGCCATCTTGAATGTTGGGTCAATGGTGAACTGGTGGCGACCTCTGATAATGTTGAGAAAGCGGATGGACTTCTGTACCATAATGTGTTCAAGTTCAGGGCTGATTTCAAGGCTGGAGATGAGGTCCGGGTTGTCGTGGAGTCTGAAGGGATGAGGGCGGAGGCGACGGCAGTGGCCTTGGATGCGCCTGTCATTGCCGGAGTGGACACGACTCATCTTTATAAGAAGTCTTCCAAAGGCAGTGACCACATCAAGACTCTTGGAATGGGAGTTCACGTGAAAGACAAGCCTGGCGAGAAAAACTATTATATGCTTCAGGCCTGGAATTTCGGCTATGCCTACAATAAGCGATTGGAAATAGACAATTCAAGCGAACCGCTTCTTAATCCCGGAATCAACCTTAGTTTTTCCGAGTCCGATTATTTCGCCAATGAGTACAATATATTCACTGACACTGGATTCGAGGGTGGCTCCCACATATTCAAAATCTCTTTGCTCAGGGGCGGAATCTCTGGCGTGACAGTGCGTCTTCTGGCTCTTGACCGTCAGACCTACAACTACATCAACGCCGCTTGGTTTGAGAACTCTGACCTTGCCGGTCTGACTTTCTTCGCCGACAAGCCTTATCCGACAAATGTGACCGGCGACGGCATCGGCCTCGTCTCCGTGATGACATCCACTGACTATGAAATCGACTGATATGAAAAGAATTGAATATGCCCTTGCGGCTCTCCTGCTGCTTTGCTCCTGTCAGGAGAAGATCGACTATTGGATGACCGACGCCGCCACCGCCACGATGGACCGGATTGTCGGTGAATATGCCCTCGAATCCGCCGAATGGAGCGAAGGACTGATTGACTTGAATGATGATGGGATCTCAGATCCGGATTTCCTGACGGAATTATCCACGGCTATGGGTGGTCGTTTGGACTATATGGATCATCTCAATGTGGATATGGACGAAACCTTTGCATATAAAGTTAGAATTGTCTGGGATTGCAGGGTCGCTGAACTGTATATCTACCCAAATTGGCGGTCGGATGTATTCTGGAATCCGTATAGTTTGTACGAGGATTTTGAAATAGGAACAGATGGAACATTCCAGCAATCGTTGACCTTTCCAGGACGGGAATTTGAAGACGATATGGGATATAAGAAACAGCTTTATGTGTTCAAGGACATTGTTTGTGAGTTTAAGGATTTCGATGTCTTGTCCATAAAAGCGGAGACCGTATTCTATGATTATTCGTCAGAATCCGTCCAGAGAGGCACGGTGACATATTTCTTCAAATGCGTCTCCGGTAAAGGTAAAAGTCCGGTCGCTGAGCCTGTCGAAGTGTCCGAAATCGGAATATAAGAAAGGAATTGCATGAAAACCAACGAAGACAGAATGATAGACTTCGTGGCCAAGTCCTACGAAGAGAACCGCTTTGACCCGAAGAAAGCCTTGGCACGGTCGCAGAATGGCTCCTTGCGTCGGTCGCTGAGCCTGTCGAAGCGCACTGTGATGTTGAAACGCATCGCCGGAGTCGCGGCAGCGGCCGCTGTCGGCATATTCCTTTATCTTTCATGGCTAACCTCATGGACCGACTATGCCGCCTACGACATTGCCCAGACCTTCACTCTTCCGGATTCCTCGTCCGTTACCCTTGCCCCTGGATCCACCCTTCGTCTCCAGAAGCACAAGGACAAGCGTCTGGTCCAGATGACAGGCAAGGTTTATTTCAACGTCCGTCACGATGACCGCGCCCCTTTCCGTGTTGATGCCGGATCCGGTTTCGTCAAAGTCCTCGGCACCCGCTTTCAGGTTGACTCTCGGGATCCCATCAGCGTGAGCGTTGTCTCGGGCAAGGTCCTCTTCTCTGCCATAAGGTCTGGCGAAGAAGCCCTGATCCTGACCAAGGGACAGTCCGCGGTTTTGGATCCGGCTGCGTCAAAGCCAGTTGAAATCACTCCGAAACACCCTAACCCTGCCGCATGGGCCACCGGCGAGTTTATCTACGACAACACCCCGCTGCCAGAAGTTCTCTCCGAGCTCTCTGAATATTACGATGTCACGCTCGTTGCTTTTGATGCCGGCCATTCGTCCGGTGAATCCCGGAGCCTGAGCGGAGAGTTCTCCACGTCCTCCCTCCAGGAAATCCTGAACCTCATCAATTCTGCCCTCGGCACGGACATCCAGATCGAAAGCCAACCCACTCGCTAGTGTCTATGTTCTGTTCTCGGGTATATGTTAATATTTGCGTGGCGGCTAATATCCTGATTATTCGTCTGTTGCTATATTGTTCTCCTGCTAAAACAAGGACTGGATGACCTATTCAATATATTCATTTATAATGATTTATCCGCCACGGCGTGTTTAAGGGTCTCGGCTTCTGGTGAATTTTTTGAAAACTTTATGCAAGGTTTCCGGCGGAGATGATTTAGTAATGCGTCGGACCGGGAACGGTCTTACGGTACTTAAACTATTATTAACAATTAAAGATTTAAACTAATGAAAAGTTTTTTCAGTTCAGTTGTGACGGCAGCCCTCTGCCTCTGCTCATTCGCATTCGTCTCTTGCGACAAGAACGAAAACAAAACTCCGGATCCTCTTACATTCAGTGTGACGAAGGCTGAGGTTGAGGTTGGTAAGACCGTTGAGGTTACCGTGAAGAACGGCACACAGCCTTTCACGGTAAAGTCAAGCGATGAGAAGATAGCCACAGTGAAGGTGGAGAAAGAAAAGATCACTGTTACAGGAGTGGCAGGGGGAACAGCCACGATCTCTGTAGTAGACAAAAATCAGACGACGGGTTCGTTTACCGTAACGGTAAAGGCTGCGGCAGAGAAGCTGGAGTTTGACAAGGCCGAGGTTACTGTCGGAGTTGAGAAGGAAGAGGTTGTCACAGTCAAGTCAGGTACCGCTCCATACACAGTGAAGGTTACGGATGCGGCTGTCGCTACCGCCATCGTGAAAGAGGCTGCCATCACCGTGAAGGGTGTCAAGGCCGGAACCACCACACTTACCGTGACCGACAAGGACGGCAAGACCGGAGAGGTTGCAATCAAAGTCGAGTAACAATCAATCAAAGAATCGATTTCATTTATAATTGGTATGGGGATCCGCAGTATGCGGGTTCCCTTTTTTTGTTAGGCGTATTGGGATAATCGAACCGATTAATGTAAGTCAGTCACTGAGCCTGTCGAAGTGACTTGGCGCAAAAATACAAAAACGGCTTTGCGGAACAATCTGCAAAGCCGTTAAATTCGCGGAGAGAGCGAGATTCGAACTCGCGAGCCCCTTTAGGAGGCCACACGCTTTCCAGGCGTGCCTCTTCAGCCACTCGAGCATCTCTCCAATGGTCCGCATTTTTAGTTGCGGACTGCAAAGATAATCAAAACCTTTGAATATTCAGCGTCTGTGACGAATATTTTTCTTCTGTGTTGGTGCTTCTGTCGCTTTGGCGTATCTATTGTCGAAGCATCGCATAGATTATATTCATTACAATGTGTTCCTTTTCAACTTCTCGACGTAGGCCTCGATGCGGCGGAGCTCACGAGGAATGGAGATGCTTTGAGGGCAATGCTCGATGCATTGTTTGCAACCGATGCAGTGGTTGGCCTGGCGGACGGACGGGATGGCCCGGTCGTAGCTCACGAGATAGGCCCGGCGCAGCTTGCGGTAATTCTCCTGCTCGGTGCTCTGGGCGATCTCGCCCTCGTTGACGCATTCGTTGTAGTGCTTGAATATTCCCGGAATATCGACTCCGTAAGGGCAAGGCATACAGTACTTGCAGTCGTTGCAGTTGATGGTCGGGAAGCTGGCCATTATGCCTGCGATCTCGGTGCCGAGGAACTCTTTCTCCTCGTCGGTCAAGTGCTTGAAGTCCTTGAATGTGCGCAGGTTATCCTCAAGATGTTCCTGATAGACCATTCCGCTCAGCACCGTCAGGATTCTCGGGTACGATCCCACGAACCTGAACGCCCACGAAGCGAGTGAGGCTTTCGGATCACGCTCCTTTAGCCTGTTCACGACACTTTCCGCCGGATTGGCCAGACGGCCACCTTGGAGAGGCTCCATAACCACGATCGGAATCTCCCTCTTGTCCAGCTCGTCGTACAGGTACTCGGCGTTGACATTGCGCTGGCCGTCAGCGTGTTTCCAGTCGAAATAGTTCATCTGGATCTGCACGAAATCCCAGTGGTACTTGTCGTGCAGTTTCAGTAGCTCGTCGAACTGCTGTTGGTTTCCGTGGAATGAAAGTCCGAGTTGACGTATCTTGCCTTTCTCTCGGTCTGCCTGAAGCAGATCCATCATTCCGTTGTTCACGAACCTGTCATCGAAAGCCTCCAGGCCTCCACGGCCGAGAGAGTGAAGCAGGTAGTAGTCCAGATAGTCTGTCTGGAGGTACCTGAACGAGTCGTTGTACAGTTTCAGGGATGCCGCTTTGGAATGATCACTGAAGTTGGACAGCTTCGTGGCGATGTAGTAGGAGTTCCTTGGATGTCTGCTGAGTGCATTGCCTACAGCCTCCTCGGAAAGTCCCTGAAGATAAACCGGAGATGTGTCGTAGTAGTTGACTCCGTGAGCCAAGGCGTAGTCAATCAGTTTGTTGGCGTTCTCCTGATCCACGATATCCTTCCCACTCTCGTCCTTCTTCATCGTGAAGCGCATACATCCGTAACCCAGCAGGGAAACCATGTCCCCGTTGCCCGGATTCTCACGCATCTCCATCTTACCGTTCTCCAGCACATCTTCACTGGAACCATCGTCAAGGATGGCCTCGGCTGTCTTCTTAGGGGCGCACGCTCCGGCAAGAGCCACGGCTCCCACGGCCGCTGTCCCGGCACCGGCTTGTTTGAGAAATTCTCTTCTGTTAATATTCTCTTTCATATTCATGGAATTTGTCGAGACCGCTTTTTCTGAATATGTCCCTTCAGAAGGCTTGTCTCAAAGACCGGTTACACATTATGATGAACACTGTACCCATTGACGGTGATGGCGCTTATCGGGCGGGACGGGCAGAGATTCTCGCACGCTCCGCAGCCGATGCACTTCTCCTCGTTGACCGAAGGGATCCTTGGGCTCTTCTCGTCATCAGGATTCTTCCTGACCATCCTGATCGCTCCGACAGGGCAGTGGTGGGCACAGTTTCCGCAGCTGACCCCGTCACGGTTCACGACACAGAGGTCATAGTCCACGCCGGCAGTGCCGACCTTCCATTCGGTTTTCTCCTCAGGAGTGATCTTCAGGATGGCTCCAGCAGGGCAGACCTCGGAGCATTTCACGCATTCCGGACGGCAGTAGCCTTTCTCAAAAGACATCTCTGGCTGCATCAGGTGCTCAAGTCTGGAGGATGGTCTGAGAACATTGTTCGGGCAGACGGTCACGCAGAGCTGGCAGGCCGTACAGTGCTTATAGAACTTCTCCACGCTCTCGGAACCGAATGGAGTAATAGGCGTTTTCCTGTTCGGGGCTTTCTTTGGAAGCACCTCGGCGAATCCTCCATCTCGCTTCTTGTCCTTGATCTCCTCTTCTTCGGCCCTCATCGGAATGGAAGACAAGAGTGATCCTCCGATGACAGCGGCACCGCCTACCAAGAAGGCTCTTCTTCCTTTGTCGGTCGCTTCGACAGGCTCAGCGACCGGAGTCGGAGCTGCTGAGGAGCGATTTTGGCCGTTTTTGCTCTCGTCGGAGGTCATTTTACTCCCGACAGGCGCGTTTTGTGGCGTTTTTGCTCCCGTGGAGCCCGAACCAACCCCTCTTCCCCAGGCGAACCGGTACTTGAGCGCTCCGAGCCGGCAAGAATCAATGCAGTCAAAGCAATCGACACATCTGCTATAGTCAATCTTATGGTTGTCAACATCAATGCAGGCCGCCTTGCACTTCCTTTCGCAGGCGTGGCAGCTCTTGCACTTTGACTTGTCGATCACCGGACGGAACATAGCGAACCGCGAGAAGAAACTCAGCGTGGTTCCCACCGGACAGATTGTGTTGCAATAGGTTCTGCCGTTCCTCCAGGCGAGGACCACCACGACAACAAATGTCACCGCCGCCACGATCAAAGTCGGCAGACTCTTCAGCCAAACATCCTTTGTCACAAACGCATAACTATCCTGCCTCTCGGCGATCCAGGCGAGCAGGTTGTTGCCCCACTGCCAAACCGGCGCGAGCAGACTCTGCACCATTCTACCGTAAGCGCTGTATGGAGCCAGAAGCGCTACAAGAGCATTGAGCCCGGCGACCAGCGCGATCACGAACAGCACCAACACCCCGTAGCGCAACCATTTGATTTCCTTTGAATATGAGAATCTTGCCTTCTTGCCTTTTCTCCTGGAACTGAGGTTGGACACGCAGTCCTGGAATATACCCAACGGGCATATCACCGAGCAGTAGATTCTGCCGAAAAGCAGTGTCAGTACCAGCAGAATGACGATGACAACGAAGTTGAGGGCCAGAACAGCCGGCAGGAACTGGATTTTGGCGAGCCATCCGAACCAAAGATGAAGTGTTCCGGTGAAGTCCAGAAACAGCAGCGTGACTGCAACGAAGCAGATCGCTGCCAGAGTGATTCTAATTTTTCGGAGCATAGTGTTTGTAAGCCGAAATGTTACGTAAAGATAAAGAAAAATCCTGAAATGATATTAATCCAGAATCACCAACGCCATTGACTTGTGCGAGAACGTCAGCTTGACAACATCGGCCGAAGCCCGGTTGAGGGTTGCCTGCCACCAGTTGTCGAAAACCACTCCACTGGTCTGCCATACCAATCCCTCGGACTTGATATTCAAAGAATTATCAGGGCTGAATATGGACACGGCCCTGCCTTCGCCGACGAAAAGCTCGCAGGAGTCCGTCAATGCGAAAGCCGTTGAATAGTCGGACACCGCATCGACATATATTCTGTCTTCATCAGGATTACCGCTGGCTCCGTAAAGCCGGGCATATTCCATAATCTGTCCAAGGTTGCCGAGGGTGTGGGCCTCACGCTTGCCTGTAGCACCGAGAATGTGCACGGTCTTGACTTCCGGCCAATGCTCCAGCAGGTAGCGGAACGCCTTGGTCTGGTCGTTTGTCTCCTGCTCTTCTTCTCTTATGGCGATGCGGGAATATTCCTTGAGATGCTTCGGCGAGATGGAATCCATATCCCCGATGATGGCATCCGGATCCCTGAGGTCTTTGAATATCTTGTCCCGGTGCCGGAGAAACGTGTCCAACGCCCTGTCGCAGCAGATTATCACATCCGCCCGGCGGAGAAGCTCGCGGGGATATTCCTTTTTAGGAAAGTCGCCGCATTCGAGGATGACCGCTTCCATTATGCCTTTGTTTTGGCGATTTCGGCCTTGGAGGTGCCGGCGGTAGTGGTGTAGAGTTCCGGCTCGCGGAATCCGGCGAGGAAGGCCTTGATGTCCATCCGCTTCTTGCCGGCTATCTGCACGTCCTTCAGGGAGATGGCTCCGTCGGCGGTGGTGATGTGGAGGTAGGTCTTGCCGTCGGTGAGGATTCGGCCCGGAATGGTTCCTTCGACAGGCTCATCGACCTTTTCGGCCGTGAAGATCTTCAACTGGGCCGGAGCGCTACCTTCCTTGACGAGTTCGGTGAACGCTGCCGGATAAGGACTCAAACCACGTATGAGATTGTAGATCTGTTTGGTGGAATCGTTCCAGTCAATGTGACACAACTCGCGCGAAAGCTTCGGTGCCGGCTTCAATACCTCGGAACCCTGTATGAAACTTCTCTGGACACGCGTGTCCACATTGCGCTCGATTATGCCCTGAGTCGTCTGTACAACCAATTCCGCGCCGATCTCCATCAGTTTGTCGTGCACATCCCCGGCGGTGTCAGTGTCTGAAATATTGATACCCTGACGCAGGATGATCCCTCCCGTGTCAATGTCCTTGTCGATCATGAACGTCGTCGCGCCGGTTCTGGTCTCTCCGTTGATCACGGCCCAGTTGATAGGAGCCGCTCCACGGTACTGTGGCAGAAGCGCCGCGTGCAGATTGAACGTGCCAAGCTTAGGCATTCCCCATACCTCTTCCGGCAACATCCTGAAAGCCACCACGATGAAGAGATCGGCCTTCATGGCCTTGAGCTGCTTCAGGAACTCCGGATCCTTCAGTTTCACAGGCTGCAGAACCGGAATACCGTGCTCGACAGCGAACTTCTTGACCGCGCTTTCGTTGACTTTCTGTCCCCGGCCACTCGGCTTGTCAGCCACTGTGACCACACCTACAATATTGTATTTCCGCTCCAGGAGTGCCTGAAGTGGAGCCACCGCGAAATCCGGTGTGCCCATATAGACGATTCTCGTCTTCTTGAATATTCCTGCCAACATACTCTTAGCTTTTCTCCACCAATTCTTTATGCTGTCCATGTTTGAGATGTCCGTGTCGTGGATGGCTTTCCATGTCAGGAACAACCCGATAGGCAACAGGATCAACGCGGACGCGAAGGCTCCCGTGGCCGTGCTGATGCTTCCGTCCCTCGCAAGCTTGACT
>OJNH01003089.1_pt1 | contig 10930 bp, 11 predicted proteins | sample 1597361 | NCBI WGS metagenome assembly OJNH01 (sample SAMEA2452136, study PRJEB22498) | human gut metagenome | biome: human feces; feature: human gut; material: feces | place: Australia | collected 2012
GGAGGCCAGCGAATAAACATAGGCATACGGATATTCGGGGTTATAGACGATCAAATCCCCGTATTTGAACTGAAAGCAGATCTGCGCCGTTTTCAAATATTCGGTCAGCTCTCCGGTGTATCGCTCGATCTGCCGGGAAATAAGCTGCGAGGAACGTCCTCGGAGGTTATGTACGCCCCGTGAGGTGATATAAAACACCGTTTCCAACGCCGTGCAGGTGTTCGGATTGATAATCTGGTCGTGATTGACAGGCAGAATATTGGAATAGAGCACCTCGCCTGTTCCGCTTTCCAGCGACCACACGCCCCGATCCGTAAAGACGTAGAGCGGGAAAGCGCCGAAACGGGTTGCGGAAAGCTCATCCACCACCGTCGCAATGGCGATGATCCGCTCCTCGCTTACTCCGAAACGGTACGAATTGGCAAAAGGCAGGGAAAACAGGTTGTTCGTCGCAGATACTTGTACGCGGTTCGTCTCGATATAAGTATCGTCGTCGTTCGTCTGTTCATACTCTACGGGGGATTCGGACATTTTAATACACGGGTATTTTGCATTGCCGGATGGAGTGCCGACGGCATAAGCATAATTATTACCCTCGCAGGCATCGAGCTTGACATTCAGCAGACATTTTCCGCCATAAGAGCCGGGGTCATCGACCATAACGGCAAACTGGACGGCCCGATAATCGGGGTATGATGCGACCCTGCGGATTTTCGTCGGCCGGAACGCTGGTACAGAACGACACACTTGCTTGCTGGTATTGTCTATATCCAACCGGCAAATCAACTTCGTCGTTATCCCCTCTTCCGTCTCACCCAAACAAAAGCGGGAATAACCGGCAAAAAGGCGGGTACGGATATTTCCCTTGTGCAACCGCCCGTTATATTCGTAGTAACACCCTGCAACCTGCGTGTGGAGCGATTGCGTAGGCTCGAAAACCGGCTGGCTCTCCGCATTTTTCAGAAGCGTATAGGTGAGTGCCTCTTTATGGCTGTTCTTGACAAAATCGCGCACTTCAATCTCTTTAATCCGATACAGAGGTTCCTGCAACAAGTCCACGTCCTTTGTAAACAGTTTTCTGAAATCCGCAGCCCACATGTAACTGTTGTCATCTCCGCTCCCCCGATCCGACAGGCTCCATTTGCCGTTCCATGTCTGTTCGAAATCGTACACAGGAATAATCCGAGTGGAATAGATAGCCACGCTCTCGATGATGCGCGTATCTATCCCTTCCGGAATATTGATAACGATTTGAGGCTGGATATAAAAATTATTGGTGCATATGATAAATATGATAATTTGTTGTATACTTCTTTTCTATATTTTTCTAATGTTCCTGTTTCTTTTTCATATTCATCCCATTTGTTTACAACAATAATTATTCCTTTTCCCGCTTCATGTGCTTCTCCTGCAATTTTTGCATCTTGGTCTGTTACTCCCTCTAGTGCGTCTATCATCATTAAACATACATCTGCTCTTTCTATTGCAAGTAGTGTTCTCATTATACTAAATTTCTCTATTGATTCTGTTACTTTACTTTTTCTTCTAATTCCTGCTGTATCTATTAATACATATTTACCATATTTATTTTCGTATTCAGTATCTATTGCATCTCTTGTGGTTCCTGCTATTGAACTTACTATTGTTCTATTTTCTCCTAATATTTTATTTATTAATGAAGATTTTCCCACATTTGGTTTTCCTATAACTGCTACTTTTATTCTGTCATCTTCATCTTCTCCATCTTTTTTTTCTGGAAATTTTTCATATATTGCATCTAATACATCGCCTATTCCTAAAGCATTTGCTGCTGATATAGGATATGGTTCTCCTATTCCTAAATTGTAAAATTCATAAATTTCGTTTTTATCTTGGCTCATATTGTCAGCCTTGTTACATACTAATACTACTGGCTTTTTAGATTTTTTTATCATTAATGCTATTTCTTGGTCTACTGCAGTGACTCCTTGTCTTATGTCTGTTAAAAATATTATTACATCTGCTATTTCTATAGCTATATGTGCTTGCTCTCTCATTTGAGATATTATAATATCATCTGATTCTGGCTCAATTCCTGCTGTATCTACTACTGTAAAGTTTCTTCCTCTCCAATTAGTTTCTGCATATACTCTATCTCTTGTTACACCTGGTGTGTCTTCAACTATTGATATTCTGCTTCCTACTATATAATTGAAAAATGTCGATTTTCCTACATTTGGTTTTCCTATAATTGCTACTGTTGGTTTTCCCATCTCGTCCCCTGCCTTTCTCTTTTTTCAGTTATATTTTACTATTTTCATTGCAAAATATCAAGAGTTTTGCTATTTTTTCTTTTAAACTGACCAATAATTCCCCATAAAAATATACAAATTAAAAATATTGCAATATTTTTAAAATAATATACAGCAATACTACCAATTAAGGTTAAAATTGTTATTGTTATAAATGAAATCTTTCCTATTATATAGTCTGCTCTTTCTCTTCCTAATTCTATGTATATAAGACTTTTTATTATTCTTCCTCCATCTAATGGATATAATGGCATTAAATTAAAAATTAATATCAGTATGTTTGAGTAAACTACTTCTTGCATTGAAATATTGGGGATATCTATGTATGTAAATATTATTGCCAATACAAAACTAGTAATTGGTCCTGCCAATGCAATAGCTATTTTTTTTAATTCTATAATATTTCCGTTTTTTATTTTTTTATTAAAATCTAATGTGTTTGCTTTAAATGATGATGATAATCCACATGGCATAATCTCTATTTTTTCTAATTTCATTTTTAATAGTAATCCAGCAATAATATGTCCCATTTCATGTAACAAACAAAAAAACATAATCATTAAATATATTTTTAATTGATTAGTAAAATAAAATATAGCAAGAAAAATAACAATTTTTAAATCTATTCTTACTTTCAATTTTTCCTCCTTTATAATTCTAATATTAATTGTGGATTTACATATCTATCTTGATATCTTACTTCAAAATGTAAATGTGGTCCTGTCGTATTTCCCGTTGAACCTACTTCAGCAATCTCTTGTCCTTGTTTTACTTGGTCTCCCTCATTTACATATAATTTATTACAATGTGCATATACTATAATTACATCATTTGTTTGAATCTTTAAATGGTTACCATAATCACCTGTTGAAGAAGATAGTACTACCGTTCCATCTGTTGCAGAAATAATTTTTGTTCCTGTTTCTACCGCAATATCTGTTCCTGTATGATTTTTTGGAACTGTAGCTGTAGTAGGATTTCTTAACCCGAATCCTGAACTTATTTTTCCATTAACAGGTTTTATAAAATTTATTGTACTTTTTATATAATTTGCATCTTGTTCCATTTGAGATAATTCTTTAGTTTGCTCTTGTATTTCCTCTGTTACTGGAATTTCTTCTTGATTCTGTGTTTCTTCTGTTAATATTTCTTCTGCTCCTCCTATATTTTCTTCATTATTTTTTATATCTTCATTTGGTTCATTTTCTATATCTCCACTTTTATTTAATTGATTATATATATCTTTTAATTTATTTGAAATTACATTATATATTTGTGAAAAATTAATATCTTGTGATAATATTTCTTTTGCCTTATTTGAAAAATCATCAGAAAATATGTAGTTATTATTAACTATAAGATAAAAAATCCCGTATATTAACAAACATATTATAATCTGTCTTGTCATCTTTTTTATTAATTTGATGTTCTTTTTTTCTTTTTGTGGATTTCTCATAATTTCTCTCATCGGAATGTCTTGCTCTCTTCTTTTATAATAAATCTCTTCTGCTCTTCTTATTTTATCTTCCACAGACATAGCTCTTTCCATATTATCCTCTTTTCTTTATAATAATTAAAACACTTTATTTAATGCATTTACTAATGTTTATGCATTTATAAAGTGTTTTATGTTATTATATGAAATTAATTATTAAACTGATTACAAAAAGTATTGTTACACTAAGACTATAGCCTTTTATTCTTTTATATTTTAGCATTATGTCTTTATCTTCTTTTTTTGTCTTTTTATTATTTTCTATTTTATTGATATAATCTGTTACAAGCATTTCAGCTTCTTTTAAAATATAATCTTTAGACCTCGATTGAATTTCTGCTGAATTAATTTTATTACCTTTTTCTATAAATTCTTTTTCTCTGACTTTTTGATTTTCTTTAAAAATTATTATAGCTTCTTCTACCATATTTGATGGAAGATTCTTAAGTACTACCATGTTTTTCATATCGCTTGATTCCATTATATCACTCCTTTGGAAAATATTCTATTTTAATTTTTTCCACTTTGATTTATTTTATACAATATTTCAGTTTATTATTTATATAATTTTACATACCTGTAACGGGTAATTTAGGAATCTCTATTACTGGCTCCTCTTCAACTACTGGTATTTCTTCTTTTGGTTCTTCTATTTTTTCTTTTGGTTCTTCTATTTTTTCTATTACTACAATTTTTCCGTTTTCTACTTCTAATATTATTTTTTCATTCATTTTTATGTCTATCTTTTTTAATTCTGAATCTAAAACATATCCATCAGGTGCTTTTATTTCTCTTATATAATATGTTCCAGGAATTAATTTATCTAATATTATTTGACCTTTTTCATTTGTTTGTGCTACTCTAATTAATTTTTGATTTTCGTTTAAAATCTCAAATTTTGCACCTCGTAATGGTTCTTTTGTTTCTTCGTCTTGCTTTTGTATTATTATTTCTGTATCATTTTTTTCGTATTTTTGCTGTATTTCTGTATCTACATCTTCATATGAAAATGCTGTTAATGCATAATCTTGTAATTCACCATTTGGTGCCTTTCCAAAAAATATTGGTTTTGTTTCCATTTGTGTTTGGATTTTTATTTTGAATTCTCCTGCTTCTTCTAAGCTGTTTATTGGTATTAATATTTTAAATTTTTCATCTGAATAAAATTCACTTTTTTCCTGATTTTCTAAATTAGTTATTTTAGTTTCTTCTGGTTGATTTTCTAAATTTAATATGATTTTTGAAATATTTTTATTGCTTTTTATTTTATACTCTTTTGAGATATATTGGGGTTCATTTTTATCTACTTCCCATTTTTCACTTTGTTCTATTTCTATATTTGGACTTTCAAATGTTTCTGTTGAATTTTTTGCATTTTCTAATATTGTATTCATTGCATTTATTACTCTAACTCCTGGCTCTCCTATTGCTGAATATAATTCAGTTCCTGTATTGTATATATAACAATATATAGATTGCTTTGTTGCTATATATGCTTCTTCTTCATTTGTTACACCTAGTTGTTCTGGCGTTCTATATGGATACCCATTTATCATTACTCTCCATAAGCCTAAATCTTTAAGTTTGCCTTGATTTGTTACATTGTATGTTGCTATATATTCTCCAACTCCATGTAATTCTCTATTTAAACAATATACTGGATATTCTTTTCCGTTTTCTTGATATACCGCATGTGATGTTTTTATTACTATTCCATTGTTTCTTATTATTCTATTAAAATATCCTTTTGAATATATCGTAATTTGTTCACCTTCTTCCACTGCTTGTACTGTATTTATTAATAATGCTATATTGATAATTATTATTAACAGTAGTAATAATATTATTTTTATTGCTTTTTTCAATATATTTCCTCCTCTTTTTCTATTGCTTGTATACATCTTCTATATTCTGGTTGATTTTCTACACATGTTATTAGTGTTAGTCTATTTTCTTCAGTATCTTCTAGGTATTCCCAATCTGTATCTTTTATGATTCTACATTTTTCTACTTCATATATTTTTTCAAATTTATTATGAGTATATTTTATTTCATCTCCTTCTTGTAATTGTTTTAGGTTTTGAAAGTAGTTTACTTCATATCCTCTATTATGTCCTGCTAATCCAACATTTCCTTCTTCTTTTTTTGTTTTTTCAAAATGTCCTACATATCGATTTAGTGTTTCTTTTGTTGTTCCTTCTGATATTTCTGCTTTTAATGAGATTTTTGGTATTTCTATTTTCCATATTTCTTTTTCCTTATTGTCTTCTTGTGATTTACTCTCTTTTATCTGTTCTGGTATTTCTGCTTTTGCTTCTTCTATTTTGTTTTCTGTATTTAAATTTATTTCTTGCATATTTTCCATTATGTTTTCATTTTGTTGGGGTTTTATTTTATATTGATTAATAAATATTTGAAATATGATAAAAATTGTTAGTGCTATAACATAAGCAATACCAGTTCTAGTAAATTTAAACATACATTTACTATCACCTCTCTTTTTGTTTTTTTAATTATTTGTGATTTCTTCGAATAAAATCTTGATTTAACTTTTTCTGAATTTAAATTCTAGTAATATGTTAACACCACTTACATATTTTGTCAAGAAAAATCGTTCGACAACATTCGACATATAAATGTACGTAACATATGATTCATTATAATTTACCATATAATAGTTCAACTTAAATTAATATAAAGAGTTGAAATATAAGCTTTTCATTACATTACTCAGCTTATTACAAAATTTAAGAAATTTTTTCATGCACATTCGTAATTTCATTCAAGGCTTAGATTTCAATTCTTTATAAAAAAAATTTGTAAAAATCATTATCTTGTGTAACATAAAATATAAAAGAAAAATTTTCTTGCACATTTTATAATTTAATGTTATTATATACTTAAATATTTTAACCTAATTGATATATTGGAAAGGAATTTTATTACAAATGAAAGAAATTGTAGAATCTTTTGATTTTTATGACCAAACATATTTAAAATCTTATAATTTAGACAAAGCAATACAATATCAATTAAATCTTTTAGACTCTTTAGACCTTTTTACAAGAAAACATTGTGAACATGTAGCCACAATAACTTGTAATTTATGTACCAAACTACATTTATCTAAAGGATTTACTGAATATTGTACAATTTGTGCTTATTTACATGACATTGGGAAACTATTTATACCATATAAAGTTCTTCAAAAACCAGCAAAATTAACACCAGAAGAATATGAAATTATAAAAAAACACACAGTTCTAGGATATAAACTCTGTTTAAAAGACCCTAATTTAAGACCTTATTATGCCGGAGCTTATTATCATCATGAAGCACTTGATGGTTCTGGTTATCCTCAAGGATTGCGTAAAAAAGATATACCATATGAAGCACAAATTATACGTGTTGCAGACGAATATGATGCACTTGTTAACAAAAGACAATATAAATCTCATATTGGTATTACAGATGCATTAAAAATTATTATTCAAAACTCACAACCAGCACCAAATGCCCCAATTTTTTCTAAAGTTGGAAAAAATAATAAAAAGATTGTTAAAACTCTTCTTAAAGTTGTTATTGAAGATATTGAATATGAAATTGCATGTACAATAGATTATGTTAAAGACTTGAATAATGAACTTGATAGATATAAGAAAATAGAAAATTATATTCAAAAGAAAAACTCATCAAAGAAAAATAAAGACATTGTATATTATGAACAATATATTGATTTATTATTAAGACCTGATGAATCTATTGAAGATTTTTATATGCTTTATCAAGAATTAAAAGATGCTTATGAAGTAAGAAAAAAAATGTTAGATGATTTATATAAAGAAATTAAAAACATAAAACAACTTCGTGTTTAATAATAAAAGGACTAAGTAATTTGTATTTTACCTAGTCCTATTTATAAAAAAACTTATTATTTTCTCTACAATTCCCGTTTTCTCATCTTTTATAAGCTTATTTTCTGTTTCAACATTATCAGATTTATCCAATTCTATTGGAGTACCCGCCTTTTTTTGCATACCTAATTGTTCAGTTGCCTTTTGTTGTATACTATTCCAATCAAGAGTACTTTCAACCTCTGTTATGCTTTTCTCAACTTGACCATTTTCTTTCTTAATTACAGCCAACTGATTTTCCAACTCTTTTTTGTGATTAAACATTTCCATTATTGAAATCTCTCTATAACTTAAAGTAAACAACATACCAAATACAGCACAAACTAAAACAATTTGTCCAAATTTAATTTTACCATCTTGAACTTTTTTGTTTTTCTTTTTTTCATTATCTCTTTTTGTTTCTGCCTTTGGTACTGATTTTTTTACATTAGTTTTCTTTGTTTTATTGGCTGTTGTTTTGCTTTTTCTTTTTGGTGTATACTCTGGTTCATATTTTCTTGGACTTGTTCCATACTGATACTGTGCTCTTGGCATGTTCTTCACCTCCTTTTTTCTTTTGTTCGTACTTATTATTTACATTTTTTCAAAAATTCTTAGTTTTGCACTTTTTGACCTAGAATTTTCTGTTTGTTCTTCTTTCGTTGCAATTATTGGTTTTTTATTTATAATTTTTCCCTCAGATTTTGCACCACATACACAATATGGTAAATCTTTTGGACATGTACATTTTCCTTGTGCATCTACATATGCATTTTTTACAGCTCTATCTTCTAATGAGTGGAATGTTATTATACATAGTCTTCCACCTTTTTTTAGATGTTTTATACATTTTCTAACTGTTTCATATAATGGTCTTATTTCATCATTTACTTCTATTCTTATTGCTTGAAATGTTCTTTTTGCTGGATGACCTTCTTTTTTTGCAAATGCAGGCATTGATTTTTCAATTATCTGCACTAATTCCTCTGTTGTTTCAATTTCTTTTGTTTTTCGATATATACAAACATTTTTCGCAATCTGCCTAGAAAATCGCTCTTCACCATATTCATAAATAATATTTGATAGTTTTTCTTCTGAATAATTGTTTATTACTTCTTTGGCCGTTAGTTTTTGTGTTTTGTCCATTCTCATATCTAGCTCATTATTTCCTAAATAACTGAATCCTCGCTCTCTTTCGTCTAATTGATATGATGAAACTCCTAAGTCTAATAGTATTCCATCAACTTCTTCTATTCCTAAATTTTCTAATATATCTTCAATTTCATCATGATTTCCATGTATATATTTTACATTTTGGAATTCTTTTAGATTTTCTTTTGCAGCCTCTAATGCTTCTTCATCTCTATCTATCCCAACAAGTAAACCTTTAGGTGATAATCGTTTTAAAATATTTCTACTATGTCCTGCTCCACCTAAAGTTCCATCTACATATATTCCATTTGTTTTTATATTTAATCCCTCTATTGTTTCTTCTAACAATACTGGCTTATGCTTAAATTCCAATCTTCCACCTCTTTTATATCTTGCAATTATTACAGATTACAGCTGAAGTTTTGATATTTTCCTCCAGCTGTTTATGTTCTTTAGTTTTTTGGAATTTATCTTTTGCAAATTTTTTCTTTTGTATTTTTATCATCTGTACTTTTATCTTTTGTTTTTTGTTTTAATTTTTTCTTTCGTGTGATTTCTTTTGTACTTTTGTCTTTTGTTTCTTTATATAAACTTTTGCAAGCTATATACCTAACATTGTCATATTTTCTGCAATTTCATCTGCAGAAATATTTTCATCGCATTTTTGCCATATTTCTTTATCCCATATTTCTAATCTTGTCCCAACTCCTACTATTACAGCATCTTTTTCTAATTTTGCTGTTCCTCTCAAGTTTGCTGGTATTAAAAATCTTCCTTGCTTGTCTATCTCACATTCTGTTGCCCCTGATAAAAAAAATCTAACAAAATTTCTTGCATTTTTATCTGATAGTGGAAGTGCTTTTAGTTTTGTTTCAAAATTCAACCATTCATTTTGTGAAAATACAAATAAGCATCCATCCAATCCTTTTGTTATGATGAATCTTTCTCCAATGTCTTGTCTTAATTTTGCTGGCATTATTAATCTACCTTTTGTGTCTAGAGAATGTTCGTATTCACCTATTAACAATTGAACTTCACCTCATTTCTTTTTCTACCACTTCTCTCCACTTTTCTCCACTTCGATACCATCATAATACATTTCATATTATTTTGCAAGTATTTTTAGTAAATTTTTATAAAAATTTTTTTGGAAAATTCTCCGCTTTGCGTTGGCAGTTTTGAAAACGCGGTGCTGAGGGTTACGAAAGGGGAAATCAAACAATCACCCGCTTTCGCGGTTGCGAAAGGAGGTGAACACCTTGAACGAACCATATCGTACCCAGTTTGAAGTGCGCTGCGCTTTCAACGGTTTTTGTAAAAAAGCCTTGAAATATGAAGCGAGCAGTGCGCACCGAGATGTGAAACGCTATCAGAAACACTTTGTAAGTTTTTCCGATTTATCGCCCGAAGAAGAAAGCCAGCTTTACACGGTTGACAAACCTTTTGAAAGCGAAAAGGACGACAATTCATTTAGTGTTGGCGGTAAGAGAATTACCCCCGAACTGTTAGCTGAAGCTCTCCGCACATTGCCCGAAGTAAAGCGTAATGCTGTGATACTGTACTACTTCCACGATATGAGCGACGCAGATATTGCAAAGCTCTACAACATTCCGAGAAGTACCGTACAGCACAGACGGACAAGCTCTTTCAGCAGCCTAAAAAAATTTTTGGAGGAACGCGCAGATGATGAAACAGAATGGTAATACGAGCGAGCAAAGCGAACGCGGTTTATTGCCTTATGTGGTAATCGTTGCCGCAACCAAAGGCGACCCGGAAGCTATGAAAATGGTGGTACAGCACTATGAGGGCTATATCTCCTACCTCTCTACAAGGACGCTCAAAGACGAGCGCGGTAATACATATTACGGCATAGATGAGGACATACGCGACCGCCTGCGTTCAAAACTTATGCGAGCTGTCCTTGACTTTGAGGTTTAAGTAAATCCCTGTGCCTACGTTTCCCCTTTCCGCAGGCACACATTGAAAATACCTCTTTTCGTTCCTTGACAAAGAAAGCGGCGCAAGATAACGGCGGCGCAGTATAGGGCAAATCAGATACTTTCCTCTTGTGCCGAGCCGTGCGGCGGGTGCGCCAAGAC
>OJNH01003106.1_pt1 | contig 10855 bp, 6 predicted proteins | sample 1597361 | NCBI WGS metagenome assembly OJNH01 (sample SAMEA2452136, study PRJEB22498) | human gut metagenome | biome: human feces; feature: human gut; material: feces | place: Australia | collected 2012
AGATTAAATTGTCTACAGAGTCTCATGTTTAGTTTCCGAAAAGGAGTTGGAGTTCTTTGAAGCAATTCAGAAGATTCTGTCAACAGTTTTGGATGTATTGAATTGAAATTCTATCAATAATGTGAATAGAATGATATCTCGGGCTGTCCCTCAATGGATCTTGTGTTGGGCTATATTCATGAAATCTTCTTTTCATTAACAGATGAAATGCAAGAATCCTATTGCAGAATCTTTGAGAAGATTTGGATAGCTGAGATGGATTTCAGAGAAACCTACATTCCTAATATGTGTACCTACTTAATGACAATGGCTATGAGTCTAAATCGTTCGTTCAACTCTTATATGACACGTTTGTAATAGTGGTTCTTGTTGTTGACTGTTAGAAATGCAGTTCGTGACAGTTTCAAGTTGATTGACTTCACTTCATCTCAATCCAATACACTCAAAGCCTTGATTCTTCGTTCTATTGCTCTTCCCCAATTCATAAACCATACTCATGGGAAACGATTACTCTCAATGTAACAGTTTGTTCATTCTCTGATCTAGATTCCTCTCTCTTTCACCTACAATCCCTCGAGAGAGTCTCATTGTATTGAAGGATTCATTGTTGTCATTACCCACGGGGATTATTCGGAAATGGGGCGATATTCTGATGACTAGTGATATTGCTTGTGAAGATGTGAGGTAGGAGGAATGGAGTGGATATGAATCAGGATTCGTGAAAGTATTGAGAAGGATGTCATTCAAGAGTGTTTGAATCTGTGTATTCATGCAAGCAATCAACGTGTGTTTATTGCCACAAAGTCCTTGTTGGGAAGTTTCGTTCACTATCGAAAGAACAAGGAATTATGGAACCGTCTGACATCTGCGATAAAGCTAAGATCAGAGATGGACTTTTTATTATGCCGGGGCTTGCGTTTGATTATGATTTTCACAGAATAGGTTATGGCGGAGGCTTTTATGACAGATATCTATCGGAAGATAATACATTTATAAAAGCGGCACTTGCTTTTGATTTCCAGCTTTTAGAGAGTATTCCTTATGAGGAACATGATTTAAAACCGGATTATATTATTACACAGACACAGTTTATAAGGAGGGAGAATTGATGGAATCACTTGAACAGATTGGAATTAAGGCTAAGAAGGCATCAAGATATCTTGCTAAGCTTGGAATAGATGAGAAGAATAAGGCACTTGAAGCGGTTGCTGATGCACTTACAGCTAATGCAGAGAGTATAATTGCAGCCAATGAAAAAGACCTTGTTAATGCCAAAGCCAACGGAATGAAGCCTGCTCTTATTGACAGACTTACGCTTGATGTTAAGAGAATCAATGCAATGGCAGATGGAATAAGAGTTCTTACAGGTCTTGAAGATCCGGTTGGCGAAGTAACAGGCATGAAAAAAAGACCCAATGGACTTGTTATCGGAACGAAGAGAGTACCTCTTGGTGTTGTTGCAATTATATATGAGTCAAGACCTAATGTTACTGCTGATGCATTCGGACTTACTTTCAAGTCTGGCAATGCCTGCATCTTAAGAGGCGGAAGTGATTCTATTAATTCTAATATTGCTATTGCAGATGTTATTGCAAATGCACTTTCTGACAACGGAATTAATCCTGATGTTATTAATCTTATAAAAGATACAGACAGAGCACTTGTTAACCAGCTTATGAAGATGAATGATTACATTGATGTAATTATTCCAAGAGGTGGGGCAGGGCTTATTAAGAATGTTGTCAATAACAGTACAGTACCTGTAATTGAAACTGGTACAGGGAACTGTCATGTATATGTTGATGAATATGCTGATATTGATATGGCTGTCAAAGTTATATATAATGCCAAGACTTCAAGAATTGGAGTATGTAATGCGTGTGAATCATTGGTTATTCACAAAGCTGTTGCAAAGCAGGCAATTCCACTTATTGTAAATGCACTTAAAGAAAAGAATGTTGAAGTGCGTGGTGATGAATATGCAATGCAGTGTGATTCAAGAATTGTTCCGGCAAGTGATGATGACTGGGGAATGGAATATCTTGATTATATTATATCTGTTAAGACTGTTGATTCTGTTGACGAAGCAATAGAACATATTAATACATATAACACAGGCCATTCAGAGTCAATAATTACTAAAGATTACAATAATGCCAACAGATTTCTTGATGAAATAGATGCTGCATGTGTATATGTAAATGCTTCTACAAGATTTTCTGATGGATTTGAATTCGGATTCGGTGCTGAGATTGGAATAAGCACACAGAAGCTTCATGCAAGAGGTCCTATGGGGCTTAAAGCACTTACAACTACTAAGTATGTTATATACGGAGAGGGGCAGATAAGACAGTAAGATGTTTTATAAGTATGGGGTGTTTTTATGATTAGAAGAGATTTTGATTTAGAAGAAATGAAGTATTTTCTTCATCTTGTCGGACAGAGTACAGATGATTATCTTTATATACTGGATTTAACTAATGATAAAGCTGTTTATTCAAAATCAATAACTAATGTGTTTGCACTTGATTCAGAGGAATTTTCCAATGCTACGCAGGAATTGGTTAAAGTTGTTCATCCGGACGATATTGATATGCTGATGAATGATATACAGGATGGAATGAATGGAAGAAAGAGCAGTCATAATTTAGAGTATAGATGGAAAACTGTGGATGGAGAATATGTTGCAATAAATTGTAGAGGACAGTATATAATAAGCCATGGAGCTATTTACCTTATTGGAAGAATATCGGAGATTGGGAAACAGAGCAGATTTGATAATAATACAGGACTTTACAGGGAAATTGTTCTTGAAAATGTATATAATGAATATGCTAAAACAAGAAACGCATCAGGTTTTATTATGCTTGTTGGTGTAGATAATTTTAAAGAAATTAATGAAAAATATGGTGCAAAAACAGGTGATGAAGTATTGAATATTCTTACTGATTCAATAAAGAAATATATTGACACACCACTTAGAATATTCAGAATGCCTGGTGATGAATGTGCCATATTTATGCCGTATTCCATGGAAAATGATATTAATCAGGCTAAGATTCTCTATAAGAGAATAAGAAATCGTATTGACAGAGCAATTGAAAAAAGAAAGTATGATATATTTTTTACAATATCAGCAGGGGTTGCTGAATTTGATACAGAGAAAGACAGTTTTAATGAGTTGTTAAAAAATGCCAAATTTGCTCTTCATGCTGCCAAACTCAATGGTAAGAACAGATGTGAAATATTTGCTGAAACTGAGTATACAGAGTATATAGAAAAACTTAGTGTTCAGGATGAATTACGCAGATGTATAAGTGAAGGCTTTGAAGGATTTGAATTATATTTTCAGCCAATATATAATACCGACGATGACAGTTTGTCAGGAGCAGAGGCTCTTATAAGATGGAATAGCAGAAAATATGGATTTATAGGTCCTAACACATTCATACCGCTTCTAGAGGACAGTGCACTTATTATTCCACTTGGAAGATGGATAATTAATACTGCTGCTAAGGCATGCAACAGATGGATTACCAGTATTCCGGATTTTGTTATGCATATTAATCTGTCTTTTGTACAGATTGTCAAAAGTAATATAGTTAAAGATGTATTAGAGAATATTGAAAGATACAGTGCAGCTAATAATCATTATGTATTTGAAATAACAGAAACTATAGAGATGGACCAGATACCAGCTGTTCAGAACGTATTTAAAGAATTTGTAAAGAATGACTTCAGATTCGCTATTGATGACTTTGGAACAGGATATTCAAATTATGGATATATGCGTGACAGAACATTTGATATAGTTAAGGTTGACAGGTCGTTTGTAACTGATATAGATAAGCTTAAAGATAATTATCTTATGGTAAGTTTTATAATTAAGATGGCACATGAGATGGGGTTGCATGTGTGTATTGAGGGTGTTGAAACAAAGGAAGAACTTTCATGTGTTAAGAAACTTGGTGCAGATTATATTCAGGGATACTATTATGGTAAACCGGTATGCTTACAAGATTTTGAAGAACAGCACTTGAAAAGATTTGTATTAGGATAAGTATAGAATGGAGAATTGTAGATAATGCAGGAAGTTAATAACACCAGTGCACTTGAAGAACAGCTTTATTATATTGGAGAATGTAAGAAGTTCTTAGAAAAGAAAATAAAAGAAATAGGCAGACCGTTATATGCGTGTGTACACACATTTGGCTGCCAGATGAATGCGAGGGATTCTGAGAAGCTTCTCGGTGTTCTTAAAGAGATAGGATATCTTGAGACAGAGGATGAGGATAAGTCAGATTTTGTTATATATAATACATGTACTGTAAGAGAGAATGCTAATCTTAAGGTTTATGGACGTCTTGGTCATCTTAAGAATGTCAAAAGAAAAAATCCACATATGCTTATTGCAATGTGTGGCTGTATGATGCAGGAACCTGATGTGGTCGAGAAGATAAGAGATTCTTATAAGTTTGTTGATATTGTTTTTGGTACATTTAATATATATGCAATGGCAAAGCTTATATATAACAGAATTACATCAGGAAGCCAGGTTATTGATATATGGGAAAAGACAAAGGATATTGTTGAGGAGCTTCCTACAGAAAGAAAGTTCCCATTCAAATCAGGTGTTAATATTATGTACGGCTGTAATAATTTCTGTACTTACTGTATTGTGCCTTATGTACGAGGAAGAGAGATAAGCCGTGAGCCTAAGGATATCATTATGGAGATTGAAAGGCTTGTAAAGGATGGTGTCAAGGAAGTTATGCTTCTTGGACAAAATGTTGATTCTTATGGAAAGACACTTGACAATCCTGTATCATTTGCGCAGCTTCTAAGAGAGATTGATAAGATAGAGGGACTTGAAAGAATCAGATTCATGACACCTCATCCTAAGGATATTGAGGAAGAAACTCTTGAAGTTATAAGAGATTCCAAGAAAATATGTAATCATATACATTTTCCACTCCAGTCAGGAAGTTCAAGGCTTCTTAAGCTGATGAACAGAAAGTATACTAAAGAGCATTACTTAGAGCAGGTTGAGATGATAAGAAGAATACTGCCCGATGTTTCTATTACAACTGATATTATTGTTGGGTTTCCAGGAGAGACAGAGGAAGATTTCGAGGATACTATCGATGTTGTAAAGAAAGCAAAGTTTGATAGTGCATATACATTTATATATTCAAAAAGAACAGGTACGCCTGCTGCCAGAATGGAGAATCAGGTGCCTGAGGATGTTGTTAAGGACAGATTTAACAGACTGCTTGCAACTGTCAATGAAGTGTCACATGAGCATATCAGAAGATATGAGGGCATGGATATGAAGGTGCTTGTTGAGGGTAAAGATGACCATGAAGAAGGTTTTGTTACAGGCAGAATGACTAATAATATTCTTGTACATTTCGCAGGGGATGAATCACTTATCGGACAGATTGTTACAGTACATCTTGACGAATGTAAAGGATTTTACTATATGGGCAGACTTATCGAGGATTAATCAGGGAGTAATATAATGGCAGAGTATTCACCAATGATGCAGCATTATCTTGCTACTAAAGCAGAGTACAAGGACTGCATACTTTTTTACAGACTTGGAGATTTCTATGAAATGTTTTTTGATGACGCTTTAGTTGTCTCTAAGGAACTGGAACTTACATTAACAGGAAAAGACTGTGGACAGGAGGAACGTGCACCTATGTGCGGCGTTCCTTTTCATGCGGCAGAAACTTATATTAACAGGCTTGTTTCTAATGGACACAAGGTCGCAATATGCGAGCAGATGGAAGACCCTAAGCAGGCAAAAGGCATTGTCAAAAGAGAGGTTATAAAGGTTGTAACACCGGGAACTAACTTAAACAGTCAGGCACTTGATGAAACTAAGAATAATTATCTTATGAGTATTGTTTATCTTGGAGATGTGCTTGGTGTTGCTATTGCAGATTATTCAACAGGTGACTTCTTTGTAACTGAGATTGAGACAGGTGCGGAGCTTATTGATGAAATTAATAAGTTTGTTCCGTCAGAGATAATACTTAATGAGTATTTTGCAATGAGCGGAATAGACCTTACATTTATATCAGAGAAGCTTTCCATATCAGTGTCAACACTTGAAAACTGGTACTTTGATGATGATTCCTGCAAGGCAAAGTTAAAAGAACATTTTCATGTAAATATGCTGGACGGACTTGGAATCAAGGATTATCCGGTAGGAATTGATGCTGCGGGAGCACTTCTTATATATCTTACCCAGACACAGAAAAGTGATATGTCGCATATTACAAGCATTGTGCCTTACACAACAGGCAAATACATGCTTATAGACAGTTCATCAAGACGAAATCTTGAGCTTGTTGAGACTATGCGTGAAAAGCAGAAAAAAGGCTCGCTTCTGTGGGTACTTGATAAGACCAAGACTGCAATGGGCGCAAGAGCGTTAAGAAATCTCGTGCTGCAGCCGCTTATTAACAGAGACGAGATTATAAGAAGACAGGACGCTATAGAGGAGCTTTCTGATAATGCAATTGACAGGGAAGAGATTCGTGAATATCTTGGCCCTATATATGACCTTGAGCGAATCATGACTAAGATTAGTTGTAAGTCGGCTAATCCAAGGGATTTAATTGCATTTAAGAATTCCCTAGAGATGATACCTCACATTAAGAATCAGATAGGACATTTTAAGTGTGATGTATTCAGACAGTGCTTTGAGCAGATGGACGACTTAAAAGACTTATATAATCTTGTTGACACTGCAATTATAGATGATCCTCCGATTACAATGCGTGATGGCGGAATGATAAAGGACGGCTTTTCAGCAGAGGCTGATGAGCTTCGTAATGCCAAAATTAAAGGAAAAGAATGGCTTGCAGAGCTTGAAAGCAGGGAGAAAGAAAAGACAGGAATTAAAAATCTTAAAGTTAAGTATAACAAGGTATTCGGATATTACCTGGAGGTTACTAATTCATTTAAAAACCTTGTTCCTGCTGAATGGGTACGAAAGCAGACTCTTACCGGTTCTGAAAGATATACTACAGATGAGTTAAAGCATCTTGAAGATATTATTCTTGGCGCAGAGGATAAGCTGTACTCACTTGAATATGATTTATTCTGTGAAGTCAGGGAGCGCATAGCGGCAGAGGTTGTAAGGATACAGAACACTGCCAAGGCTGTTGCAATGATTGATGTGTATGCTTCACTTTCTGTTGTTGCAACACAGAATAATTTCGTAAGACCTAAGATTAATGAAAAAGGTATTATAGATATTAAGAACGGCAGACACCCTGTAGTTGAGAAGATGATTTCTAATGATATGTTCATTGCCAATGATACTTATCTTGACAATGGAATGAACAGAATTTCAATTATTACAGGTCCTAATATGGCTGGTAAATCTACATATATGAGACAGACGGCACTTATTGTGCTTATGGCACAGACAGGCTCTTTCGTTCCAGCTGATTCAGCAAATATATGTATTGTTGACCGTATATTTACACGAGTCGGAGCGTCTGATGACTTAGCTTCCGGTCAGTCAACTTTCATGGTTGAGATGACAGAGGTTGCCAATATCTTAAGAAATGCAACTCCTAAGAGTCTTATAATTCTTGATGAAATAGGAAGAGGAACAAGCACATTTGACGGATTGAGTATTGCATGGGCTGTTGTTGAGTATATTGCCAATACTAAATACTTAGGAGCCAAGACACTTTTTGCAACACATTATCATGAACTTACTGAATTAGAAGGAACTCTTGACGGAGTTAATAATTACTGTATTGCTGTCAAGGAAAATGGTGATGATATTGTTTTCTTAAGAAAGATTGTAAAAGGCGGTGCTGATAAGAGTTATGGTATTCAGGTTGCCAAGCTTGCAGGAGTACCTGATGTGGTTCTTAACAGGGCTAAGGAGCTTGTTGTGGACTTAAGTGATGCTGATATATCACAGAAAGCTAAGGATATTGCACAGTATTCCAAGAAGCTTGACAAGATGAATGACAAGTACAGAAAGGTTAATGACCTTGAAGTCAAGCAGATGTCTCTTTTTGATACTGTTAAGGATGATGATATAGTGACTGATATAATGAATCTTGATATAAGCAATATGACACCTATTGATGCACTGAATACGCTTTATAAGCTGCAGGGAAAAGCTAAGAACCGCTGGTAAAACAAGGAGAATTATATGTCAATAACACTTTTAGACCAGAATACGATTAATAAGATTGCTGCAGGAGAGGTCGTCGAAAGACCTTCTTCTGTAGTTAAAGAACTTGTTGAAAATGCTATAGATGCCGGAGCAACTGCGATTACAGTTGAGATAAAGGAAGGTGGAATTTCATTTATCAGGGTTACTGATAATGGAAGTGGTATCAATAAAGATGAGATTGAGATAGCATTTAAAAGACATGCCACAAGTAAAATTAAATCAATTGAAGATCTTATGGCTGTTTCGTCTCTGGGCTTCAGAGGTGAGGCACTAGCGAGTATAGCTGCTGTATCACAGGTTGAACTTATTACCAAGACTGCTGACAGTCTGAGTGGTGTGCGTTATACAATTGATGGCGGAGTACCAGGTGAAGTGGCAGAAATAGGCGCTCCGGAGGGAACTACATTTATTGTAAGAAATCTTTTCTATAATACTCCTGTTAGAAGAAAGTTCTTAAAGACAGCGACTACCGAAGGAGGATATATTGGTTCGCTTGTGGAATATCTGGCACTTTCGCATCCTGATATTTCGTTCAGGTTCATAAGTAATAACCAGAATAAGCTGCATACATCGGGTAATATGAATCTTAAAGATATAATATATAATGTGTATGGCAGGGATATAACTAATAATCTGTATGAAATCAGCGGCAAGTCGCAGGATATTGAGGCTTCTGGTTTTATTGGCAAGCCTATTGTTGTCCGCGGAAACAGGACATATGAGAATTATTATATCAACGGCAGATATATCAAGAGCAGTATTATAACTAAGGCTATAGAGGATGCCTATAAGGGCTTTATAATGCCACATAATTATCCGTTCAGTGCGATACATTTTAAGATTAATCCTGCAATTATTGATGTAAATGTACATCCAACCAAGATGGAACTGCGATTCTCGAACAATGAATATATATATAATTTTGTGTATGATACATGTTTAAAAGCCCTTAATTCAAAGGAGCTTATAGCAGAAGTTTCTGTGCCTGACCCTGTTGCAGTTAAAATGCAGGAAGAACCTGTTGTAAGAAATGTTATGCTGGATGTTAAGCTGCCAGAGAAGAATGTTTCGGATAGTATGCCATGTAAGACAGAGACAAAATCTGCAGAGTCTGCAAAAGCAGAAATTAAGCCGAAAAGACTTCCGGAGCCATTTGAAATTAAGGGTTCTTTGCAGATGGTTAAAGAAGATAAAGTAAGATATGAAGCTGTGACAAAATCTGAACCACCAAAGCAGATGAACCTTTTTGAGAATAAGCTTCTTGATGAGAACAGCCGTAACAAATACAGAATCATAGGGCAGCTGTTTGATACTTACTGGCTTATTGAATTCGAAGATAAGTTCTATATGATGGATCAGCATGCGGCGCATGAGAAAGTGCTTTATGAAAGAACGATGAACAAGCTTCATAATAAGACGATTGGAACTCAGATGATTCTTCCACCGATTGTATTGTCGCTTAATATGCATGAGGAAGAAATATACAAGACTAATCAGGATATATTTAAAAGATTAGGGTATGAGATTGAAGAGTTTGGCGGCAATGAATATAAGGTTACAGGAATTCCAGCAGGACTTCCTAAGATGGATTACAAACAGCTCCTTATTGATGTTCTGGATGGACTTTCTGAAGAAAGTGCCAGCAAAGATCCTGATATTATTACTGAAAAGGTTGCAAGCATGTCATGTAAAGCGGCTGTAAAGGGCAATAACAGACTGTCATTTAATGAAGCATTTGAACTGATGGACGAGCTTATGAAGGCAGAGAATCCATATAACTGTCCGCACGGCAGACCAACACTTATTATGATGAGCAGATATGAGATAGAAAAGAAATTTAAACGAATAGTATAGAGGCTGATATGAAAAAAGAACCTTTAATAATACTTACAGGTCCGACAGCAGTTGGAAAGACTGAACTTTCCATTGCACTTGCAAAGGCTGTAAATGGTGAGATAATAAGTGCCGATTCCATGCAGGTATACAGATATATGGATATCGGAACTGCCAAGATAACAAAAGAAGAGATGCAGGGGGTTAAGCATTATCTTGTTGATGAGATTGAGCCTTCAGAGGGCTTTGATGTGGCAAGATTTAAGTCTATGGCAACAAATGCAATACAAAAAATCCGTGAGAACGGTCATATTCCTGTAGTTGTTGGCGGAACCGGATTTTATATACAGGCACTTTTATATGATTCTACATTTGAAGATGATGAAAGTGACTATGAATATAGGGATTATCTTCAGGGGATTGCTGATACCAAGGGGGCAGAGGTGCTTCATGATATGTTAAAGGAAGCTGACCCTGAATCTGCAGAGGCAATTCATGCTAATAATGTCAAAAGAGTTATTCGTGCACTTGAATTTTATAAGACGACAGGCAGAAAGATATCAGAGCATAATAATGAGCAGAGAGCTAAAGAGTCGCCTTATAATTTTTGTTACTTTGTTCTTAATGATAAAAGAGAAATTTTATACGACAGAATAAACAGGCGTGTTGATATAATGTTTGACAACGGACTGCTTGATGAGGTAAAACATTTGTCGGACATGGGGCTTGTAAAAGACGATGTTGCCATGCAGGGAATCGGATATAAAGAGGTGTTCGATTATCTTGAGGGCAGATGTGACGAGGCAG
>OJNH01003114.1_pt1 | contig 10847 bp, 8 predicted proteins | sample 1597361 | NCBI WGS metagenome assembly OJNH01 (sample SAMEA2452136, study PRJEB22498) | human gut metagenome | biome: human feces; feature: human gut; material: feces | place: Australia | collected 2012
GAAGAAGTTATTTTTACATCAAATCCTCCAGCTTTAGCAAATCCTGCTGCTAGCATATCAGATACGCCACCATCTAAATTGCCACTTTGAAGGGCACTATCTCTATCCATAGCACTTTTAAAATACTGTAGCTCTACGTCTACACCTTCTTCTTTAAAATAGCCTTTTTCTTGAGCAATAATAAATGGTATGGAATCAATGTCTGGCATTAATCCAATTTTTAAAGTTTCTGTTTTTGTATTATCTGCTACTTCTTTTTCATCTGTAGTTGAACCACAAGCTGTGCATAGCATAGATAAAATACAAATTGCTACTAATAATAATTTTTTCAAAGCATTCATTCCTTTCTTATATAATATATGCCTATGCTTAACTATTTAATTAATCCTTTTATATCATATAAAAAAAACTTAATTCATGCAATAAAAAACTGACGCTAATGAATAGCGTCAGTTTTATTTTATCAGCACGAAAAATTATTTACCTGCTAATTTTTTATATCCTTCAAGACGTTCTTTTGCATCTTTTTCTGTTTTTGCAAATAATTCATCTGCAATTTCAGGGAATGCACGTTTTAAGGATGTATAACGAACTTCACCTTGAATAAATTCTTGGAAGTTTCCTGTTGGTTCTTTAGAGTCTAAGCTGAATGGATTTTTATCTGTGCCACGTAATTCAGGATTATAACGATAAGTAGCCCAGTAACCAGCTTCAACAGCACGTTTAGTTTCAAGTTGGCTCTTGCCCATACCTGCACGTAAACCATGGTTGATACATGGAGCATATGCAATGATAAGAGATGGTCCTTTATAAGCTTCTGCTTCAGCAATAGCTTTTAAAGTTTGGTTTTTATCGTAACCCATAGCAATCTGTGCTACATATACATAACCATAGCTCATAGCGATACCAGCAAGATCCTTCTTCTTTGTCTCTTTACCGCCTGCAGCGAACTGTGCGATTGCACCTGTAGGAGTAGACTTAGAAGACTGTCCACCTGTATTTGAGTAAACCTCAGTATCGAATACCATTACGTTGATATCCTTACCAGATGCTAATACATGGTCAACACCACCAAATCCGATGTCGTATGCCCATCCATCACCACCGAAGATCCACTGGGACTTCTTAGCAAGGAAATCTTTCTCTTTTAATACGTTCTTGGAAGCATCGCATCCGCAAGCCTCTAATGCTGCTACTAACTTCTCAGTAGCTGGTCCGTTCTCGATACCAGAAGTGAATGTATCATTCCACTCCTTGATGGCATCCTTAACATCAGCTTTGTCAGTGTTAGCTGCGATCTCATCTAATTCATTCTTTAATCTGTCACGGATTGCTCTCTGAGCAAGTAACATACCATAACCAAACTCTGCTGCATCCTCGAACAGTGAGTTAGACCATGCAGGACCATGACCCTTCTTGTTTGTTGTATAAGGTGTAGAAGGTGAAGAGTTAGCCCAGATTGAAGAACATCCTGTAGCATTTGCAATGTACATTCTGTCACCGAATAACTGAGTGATTAACTTAGCATATGGTGTCTCACCACATCCACCACAAGCACCTGAGAACTCAAGTAATGGCTGACGGAACTGAGATCCCTTAACAGAGTTAATCTTGAATTTCTCGATAACGTCTTCCTTATCCTCAAGTGAAACTGCATAATCAAAGTACTTCTGCTCATCTTCATGTGCTTCGAAACCAGTCATTGTAATAGCCTGAACCTTGTCTGGACATACGTTTACACAAGATCCACATCCTGTACAGTCAAATGCTGATACAACGATTGCGAACTTATAGCCTGGCATCATGTTCAGATCTTTCATCTGCATTCCTTCTGGAGCTGCAGCTGCCTCGGCCTCTGTCATAGCTACTGGACGGATTGCTGCATGAGGACATACATATGAACACTGGTTACACTCAATACACTTAGTAGCATCCCATACCGGAACGTCAGTTGCAACACCACGCTTCTCGTATGCTGCTGTACCGGATGGAGTCCAGCCTGTCTCGTATTTCTTAACAACAGATACAGGAATTGTGTTACCCTGCTGTCCGTTAACTTTCTGCTGAATATCTTTAACGAAGTCAACAACTTCCTTGTTGTCTCCCTTAACTTCTACAGAGTAATCATCATCTGTGCAGTTCTTCCAGCTCTCTGGAACATCTACTTTAACGTATGCTGTAGCACCGGCATCGATAGCGTCATGATTCATCTTAACGACATCGTCACCCTTCTTAGCATAAGATCTTGTAGCTGCATCTTTCATAAGCTTGATTACTTCTTCTTCCGGAATCAGCTTTGTAAGTGAGAAGAAAGCTGACTGAAGAACAGTATTGATACGGTTACCAAGACCAATTTCCTTACCAATCTTAACACCATCGATGATGTAGAAATTGATATTGTTCTCAGCAATGTATCTCTTTACCTGTCCAGGTAATTTCTCGTCTAACTCATCTACAGACCACTGTGTATTGAACAGGAATGTACCACCTGGTACCAGATCCTGAACCATGTTGTATTTGTAGATGTAAGCTGTACAATGACATGCTACGAAGTTTGCCTGAGAAATCAGGTATGTAGAACGGATTGGAGAATGTCCAAAACGTAAGTGGGAAATTGTAACACCACCTGACTTCTTAGAGTCATAATCAAAGTATGCCTGTGCATACATGTCTGTATTGTCACCAATGATCTTGATAGAGTTCTTGTTGGCACCTACTGTACCATCTGCACCAAGACCCCAGAACTTACAGTTTGTAGTTCCTTCTGGTGTAGTAACAGGATTTTCTTTAACTTCAAGGGAAAGATTTGTAACATCATCGATGATACCGATTGTGAAACGCTCCTTCTCTGTGTTGTTATATACAGCAATAATCTGTCCTGGAGTTGTATCCTTAGATCCTAATCCATAACGTCCGCTTGTAATCTTAACCTGATCGAACTTAGATCCCTTAAGAGCTGCAACTACATCTAAGTATAATGGCTCACCAAGAGAACCTGGCTCCTTTGTTCTGTCAAGTACAGCAATCTTCTTAGCTGTCTTAGGAATAACGTCTAATAATGCAGAAGATACCCAAGGACGATATAAACGAACTTTGATTAAACCAACCTTTTCACCTTTTGCTGTTAAGTAATCAATTACTTCTTCTGCTACGTCACAGATGGATCCCATAGCGATGATTACGCGGTCAGCATCCGGTGCACCATAGTAGTTAAACAAACCGTAATCGGTTCCGAGTTTTTCATTTACTTTGTTCATGTACTTCTCTACAACAGCAGGAAGTGCATCATAAGCCTTATTACATGCTTCACGATGCTGGAAGAATACGTCTCCATTCTCGTGAGAACCACGTGCAGTTGGGTGCTCCGGATTCAATGCATGTTTACGGAATGCTTCAACAGCATCCATTGGGCACATTTCTTTCAAATCTTCGTAATCCCATTTCTCAATCTTCTGAATCTCATGGGAAGTACGGAAACCATCAAAGAAGTTAATGAATGGAACTTTTCCTTCCAAAGCTGCCAAATGAGCAACCGGACTCAAGTCCATAACTTCCTGTGGGTTTGTCTCAGCAAGCATAGCGAAACCAGTCTGACGACAAGCATATACATCACTATGATCACCAAAAATATTCAAAGCATGTGTAGACACCGTACGTGCGGATACGTGGAATACGCTTGGCAACATCTCACCAGCGATTTTATACATATTCGGGATCATAAGAAGAAGACCCTGAGAAGCCGTAAATGTCGTTGTCAAAGCTCCTGTTGCAAGAGAACCGTGTACAGTACCAGCGGCGCCGGCCTCAGATTCCATCTCAACAACTTTTACTTTGCTGCCAAAAATGTTCTTCTGTCCTGCTGCTGACCACTGATCAACGGAATCAGCCATCGGGCTCGAAGGTGTAATAGGATAGATACCAGCTACTTCTGTATAGGCATATGCCACGTGTGCTGCAGCGGTATTACCATCCATGGATTGTTTTGCTCTAGCCATTTTTGTAATGTCCTCCTTAAATTTATTCATTCGTGTTTTTATTCTATCACTAAAAAAAAGAAAAGTAAAGGACGAAAAATGTCGAGTTTGTGTCAAGTGTTCGTTGCCACTTTTTTTAGTTTCCGTAATTCCGTTGAAAAATTTTGTGTCTCGTGGGCGCTCTCGCTCATTGAGTGCGTAACGGTATGGGCACTGAAACTACCAGCGCCACATACCGACGTACTCAAACCCACAAGTCACAAAGTTTTTCTACGGAATTACTGGAATCCAAAGGAACCGGCAATGAACATTTGGCATAATCTTCTCCTTTGTCAAAAACTAATAAGTAAGTTCTCTGAAAATTATGGGATTGTTTGTACAACTTTTGTGTCTTCATAATTTATCGAGAAAAAACAGAAGCACAAAATGTCAAACATCTCTTGACATATTCATCCATCCGCTGTATTATTGTATTACGCACTTAATACAGCGATACAATTATTAAGTTAATATATGGAAAGGAGGTTTTCTATGTCCTGGAATTTATCAAAGGAACGTCCCATATATATACAATTGGTAGAACAGATTAAGTTACAGATTCTGTCCGGTCACTACCGCCCCGGTGAGCGTTTTCCCTCGGTAAGAGAACTTGCCACTGAGGCTGCGGCAAATCCAAATACGATGCAGAAAGCACTCGCAGCTCTTGAACAGGAGGGGCTTTTGATTGGCAGCCGGACAAATGGGCGAACCGTAACAAGTGATGAATCACTGATTGGGTCCATGCGTGATGAATTAGCGGACGGCATTGTAGAAAACTGTTATCAGGCTCTTGCAAAATTAGGATTTTCAAAAGAAGAATGCATTGCCTGCCTGCGCAAGCAAAGGAAGGAGGATTTATGATTTTATTAGAATCAAAACACATCTGCAAAAATTTCGGTCCTAAACCGGCATTACGAGATGTAAATGTAACGATTGAATGCGGAAAAATAGTTGGTCTTTTAGGTCCAAACGGAAGCGGAAAAACCACTTTTTTGAAATTGATAAACGGTTTGCTCACACCAAGTTCCGGCGAACTTTTTATTGGAGGGGAACGTCCCGGCGTTATTACTAAGCAGCACATTTCCTATCTGCCGGACCAGACAATTTTTCCTAAATGGATGAAAATATCAGACTTATTTTCCTATTATGATGATTTTTTTGCAGATTTTGACAAAAACAAAGCTGAGGAAATGTTAAAACGCCTAGACATCGTCGAAAATATGCGTTTAAAACACATGTCGAAAGGAACACAGGAAAAAGTCCAGTTGATTCTGACTATGAGCCGGAATGCAAATCTGTACTGTCTGGATGAACCTATCGGGGGTGTCGATCCGGCAACCAGAGATTACATATTACAGACGATTATTTCGAACTACAGTGAAAATGCCTCTGTGCTTCTTTCCACACATCTGATTTCTGATGTTGAGAGCATTTTAGATGATGTCATTTTCCTGCAGGACGGCCAGATTCGCCTGCAGTCATCCGTAGATGATATCCGCGAACAGCAGGGCAAGTCGGTCGATACATTATTCCGGGAGGTGTTCCGATGCTAAAAAAATTAATTAAACACGAATTTAAAGATACGATGCGTTTATTTATTCCAATGTTTGGATTCATCGTTGTTTTAACACCTATTTTCAGCTTGATGATGTCTTTGGGCTCACAACCGTATGATGAAAATACAGCCGATGCTCTTTCTCTTGTATTTGGAAGCGGCATCATAGGTTACTGTCTGCTGCTGTTTGGCCTGCTCATTGTAACTCAGGTATTAATTGCCATACGCTTTTATAAGACCATGACTTCCCAGGAAGCATATTTAACATTTACCCTTCCCGCCAAAACAGGCTAGCTTTTACTTGCCAAATGGCTGGTTTCCTTTGTGTGGTATATCCTCGCCTGTGGAATTGCATTGATTTCTATGCTTATCGTTGTGTTAATTGCTACACCAATTACGCTGTCAGAAATCATTCATGGCATTGGATTCGTTTTGCAGACAATTAACTTGAGCGATTTTAGTGCACTGGTTTTACTGGGGATTTTTATGTTAATCAGCCTCTCGTTCTCAATTTTAATGATGTATCTTTCCATCATGATTGGACAATTAGTACAAACGCACCGCATTGCATTAAGCATTGGTGCTTATCTTGGACTTTCTCAGGGATTACAGATTGTGATTTCGTTGTTGTCAATCCCATTTATCCTGATATTCCCTGATGTGATTGACTCCATCCATGTTGTCCTTTTGCTGTTCTGCCTCCTGTATGGAGCTTTGGGAGTCATCTTCTATTTACTGACTTACCTGATTACAGCAAAAAAGTTAAACATTAAATAATACGGATATATTTGCATAAAATGGCATAAATATTGAATATATTGGTGCATTGTTCTCTGAGCCGTTGACATTCTTTTTTGGTATTGTACAATGAAGAAAAAAAATGGAGGTATCGCACTTATGAAGCGAAAAATTTACACCCCTCTGTTGTTGACGGCTCTTTTTATGAGCACTCTGTCACAAACAGTTCCGGGTACTACCGCTAATGCAGCAAAAAAGCCAGCACTTAGCAAAACAAAAGTTTCGGTTTATACCGGAAAGAAAGCAAAGGTTTCAATCAAAAAAATTGCAAAGAAAACAAAAGTTACATGGAAATTAGGGAACAAAAAAGTTGCAAAAATTGTAAAGCAAAAGAAAACCGGAAAACCATATGCTGTTATTCAAGGAGTAAAAAAGGGAAAGACAACACTTCTTGCACGTTACAAACATGGGAAAAAAATCCGTAAACTTACCTGCCGCATCACAGTTCTTGCTGCAAAAAAAGCTACACCACAAAAAAATGTGGCTGTCCCATCCAGTACGGCTTCGCCTTCGCAGGCACCAAACAGGGCTCCCGCTATAACACCGACTCCAGTGCCAACCGCCACTCCTACCCCGACATGGGTTACTACCTGGGGTACAGCAGAAGAAAAATGCGATGTTACATCCAACGCAATGCCTCAAATTGCTTTAGAAGATTCTACAGTAAGACAGGTTATTAAAGTAACTACAACCGGAAGTAAAATCCGTTTCCGCTTAAGCAACCAATATGGCGGAAGGGATGTCACGATTAAATCAATGCACATAGCGAAGCAGGTGAAGGCATCGAATCCTGAAATCAACACCGATACAGATGCCACCGTAACATTCGAAGGAAAAGAAAATTTTATTATTCCAAAAGGAAAAGTAATTCAAACTGACGCTATTGATTTTCCCGTAGAAGCACTGGAAAATGTAGCCATTTCCACTTTTTTTGGTGAAACGCCGACCACAAACATTACCGGACACCGCGGTGCCCGTGCTACAACCTACCAGGTCTCCGGTAATCAAGTTTCAGCCAATACTTTTAGTAATTATAAGAAAACAACCAGCTGGTTCTTTTTAGCAGACGCATCTCTTCTCTCTGCAAATGGAAGTAAAGCGGTTGTCTGTTTTGGTGATTCCATTACCGATGGCTATGGCACCGATGCCACCTACTTGGGCAAAAAACCAGATTCCTACACTCGCTGGGGAGATTACTTTGCCAAACGGTTAAAAGCAAATAAAGGAACCGAAAATGTATCTGTTATAAACGAGGGAATTGGTTCAAATTCCATCCTCGGCTCGTATCCAACTGATGCAGGAAAAGACCGATTCAACCGTGATTTATTAGAACACGACGGTGTTGCCTACTGCATAATTTTATTTGGCGTCAATGATTTAAATAAGCTTCAAAATACGGACAAATACAATTTGCTTTTGCCGGAATATCAAAAGATGATTGAAACCTGTCACAAAAACAACATCAAAGTTTATGGTGCACCAATCCTTCCTTTTGGCACAAGCAGTTATTATAATGAAAATTCAGAAAAAGTAAGACAACTTATCAATCAGTGGATGCGTTCATCCGAGTCTGGCGTAGATGGCATCATTGATTTTGAAAATGCTGTTGCCGATCCGGCAAATCCGCAAAATTTATTAGCCAAATATACAAACAAAGACGATGGCATCCATCCTTATAACGGCTATCAGGTGATGGCAAATGCCATTGACTTAAATCTTTTCCAATAAATACAATTGATAAGTAATATAGAAAAAGGCGTTCGAGATCAACTACGATTCCGACGCCTTTTTTATTCTATTCTTCTGTCGCACCAAATTCACTTAACTGTAACCCCTCATTTCGGTCAAGCGCCGTCTGAACACTCCACGGATGGGTAAACAAAAGAAGTGGTCTGTCATGCAGATCTTTTACCTTCTTTGTATCGGACGTAACCGAAAGTGCCGCTACATCGATATCCTTATTTTCAATCCAGCGTACATGCTCATACGGAAGCTGTTCCATACGGATTTCTACATTATACTCATTTTCCAGACGGTACTGAAGCACCTCAAACTGCAGGACGCCTACAACACCCACAATAATCTCTTCCATGCCGGTATTAAATTCCTGAAAAATCTGAATCGCACCTTCCTGTGCAATCTGTGAAATTCCTTTCATAAACTGTTTACGCTTCATCGTATCCACCTGACGGACTCTTGCAAAATGCTCCGGTGCAAATGTTGGGATTCCTTCAAAGCGAACCGGCGTTTTTCCTTTATACAATGTATCTCCAATCGAGAAAATACCTGGGTCAAAAACGCCGATAATATCACCGGCATATGCCTCCTCGACATGTTTTCTCTCTTGTGCCATCATCTGCTGTGGCTGTGCAAGACGAATCTTTTTGCCACCCTGCACATGCATAACTTCCATGCCTGCCTCAAACTTACCGGAGCAGATACGCATAAAAGCAATTCGGTCACGATGGGCCTTATTCATATTTGCCTGAATCTTAAATACAAATGCCGAAAATTCATCCGAGAATGGGTCTACCACCTCGCCACCGGATGTACGAGGCAGCGGAGATGTTGTCATATCCAGGAAATGCTGCAAAAAGGTTTCTACACCAAAGTTTGTCAGTGCCGAGCCAAAAAATACCGGCGAAAGCTGTCCGGCACGAACCTTTTCCAAATCAAAGGCATCGCTTGCTCCATCCAGCAATTCAATTTCGTCAACTAAAATATCGTGGTATTCTTTCGTAATCAAATCATCCAAACCGGCATCCCCAAGACTTGCCTCTACCATCTCTACTTTATGTCCATTGTCCCCCGCAATAAATCGGGAAATGGTCTTTGTGTTACGGTCATACACACCTTTAAAGTTCTTTCCGGAACCAATCGGCCAGTTCACCGGACAAGTGCGGATACCAAGCACATTCTCAATCTGGTCAATCAATTCAAACGGATCCATCGCCTCACGGTCCATCTTGTTAATAAACGTAAAAATTGGAATCCCGCGCATGACACAAACCTTAAATAACTTAATCGTCTGTGCCTCAACACCTTTAGAGCCGTCAATTACCATCACGGCTGAATCTGCTGCCATCAACGTACGGTAAGTATCTTCCGAGAAATCCTGATGTCCCGGTGTATCCAGAATATTGATGCAAAAACCATCATAATTAAACTGCAGAACCGAACTTGTTACCGAAATACCTCTTTCCTTTTCAATTTCCATCCAGTCAGAAACCGCATGTTTCGCCGCTTTTCTTCCTTTTACCGAACCAGCTAGATTAATTGCTCCTCCATATAAAAGAAATTTCTCCGTCAATGTCGTCTTTCCGGCATCCGGGTGGGAAATAATCGCAAAAGTACGTCTTTTCTCGATTTCCTGTCTCTGTGAATCACTCATAAAATCCTCCATTCTGTCATGGATATGCTATCCATCCGCTGATTTTCAATCGATATACAACAAATGAGCTCTGACACATATGTATCAGAGCTCTTCAAGCTGGGCTACAAGGATTCGAACCTTGAAATGCTGGAGTCAGAGTCCAGTGCCTTACCATTTGGCGATAGCCCAATCACAACCACAAGCGATATTATACATGAATCCTTTTCGGAATGCAAGCATTATTTTTAAATTTTTCAAAAAAATTTTTATTTACCCAATTTATGGTTTTTTTCACCATATAAACGCACTGCTGTACTCTTCTCTACCGTGTAGGTCTGAACCTGATAATTCGTAGGAAATTTCATGCCTAACGACTTTGCACGCGCAAACAAATCATCATATGAAATTGTCACGTCTGCCTCCTGCTTTTTCAGTGCTAAATTTTCTTTTTCTAATACATCAATCTGAGACGCCAGTTTATACACTTGTTTATTCAAAAGCACTTCCTGATTTTCCATACGAACAATTTGGAAACAACTTAGAATCAAAACAAGGGATGCTGCACTTGCAATAATCCACTGTTTAATAAACTTTCTTTTCTTCTTCTGTTTTTCCACGTCAACAATTTTTACTTTTTTCCCCGTATTCACAATTTGTATGGCGGTATTTCCCACCACGTAATCCATCGTAACTTTCACAATATCCTCCGTTTTTCTAAACAATTAACCCAAAGTATCCCATTATTTCTTTTGTTTTGGCTCCTCCGTAGCCTCCACAATCAACATCGTAATTGCACCGGAACGGCTGGTATAATGCTCATCTGCGTACTGGTCAATTCTCTGAATCACTTTATCTTCTAACGTAATATTGACCCGTTTTTTCATCTATCAGCCCTCCAATCCTCATTCTATGTGTAATTTATACACATGATATAGTTACATTATACACACTTTTTACGTAGAGTTCAACTATTTTCTGTGGAATTTTCACAAAAAAAGGAAGTGCAATCGAATCGAGACGGGATAACGCTTTGCGTTATAGTCTCTCTCGAATTGAACTTCCTTTTTTGCTTATATAATTAGCCGAGACATCGAACTTCGAGTCCACG
>OJNH01003115.1_pt1 | contig 10846 bp, 8 predicted proteins | sample 1597361 | NCBI WGS metagenome assembly OJNH01 (sample SAMEA2452136, study PRJEB22498) | human gut metagenome | biome: human feces; feature: human gut; material: feces | place: Australia | collected 2012
GGGGGGGAGAGAATAGATGGTATTATTGGTACAAGAAATGAAAGATTTACAAAGAAAATTCCATTTAAAACTGTTAAGTGAACAAAAAGGATTGGATAATGAAATAAAAGGTATTAAAATCATAGAAGTTGAAAATATGGAAAAGTACATAGAAGGAGGAGAAATACTTCTTACAAGTTTTTTCATATATGAAAGTTGTACAATTTCTCAGTATGAAACACATATACAAAATTTGATAGATAAAGGTGTATCTGGATTTATTATAAAAAATAGTGGAAACATAAAAAATTTTAATATCAAACTAGATATACTTAAAAGATTATGTATTGAAAATGAGGTTGCCCTGTTTGAATTACTTCGACAAAATTATTATTGGGATATTATTAGATATATATTAGATAATGTTTTTGATCAAGAAATGGCATTATTAAAGTATCACAAAGTTACAAATGATAACCTTAAAGAATATATTTTCCACAAGGAGGCAACACCTAAAAATATTATAGAGCTTCTTTATACAATAATTGATAATCCAATTTCAATGTATTATGAAAATTTGAGTTGTCTTGCTACAACATATGAAGAAAAAAGTAGTTTTGATTTATTAGATAACATTAAAGAATATAGTCCAGAGATAAGATTGAGGTATAATTATTTAAAACAAGATGCTGGAAAATATAATCAATATATTATACCTATTACTTTTATAGGAAATATACCTATTAAAATTGTGATTGATGAAAAAAATAGAAAGTTAACAAATTTTGATTTTGTTGCGATTGAAAATGCGATTGATGCATTAAGGTATTCATTCACATTTGACTTTGCAAAAAACGAAATCCATAAAAAGTATCATCGAGATATTTTCTTTAATTTAGTAAATAGTCAGTTAAATTATGATGATACTACTGAAGCAGCCAATATGTTAAATCTTAAAGAGGATGCTTATTATCGAATTGTATCATTTCATTCTATTCCAGAAGATCAAAAGGAAAAGTATTCTTTGGAACAATTAGATGAAGTTGACATTATTGCTAATGAAATATCAATGTTTTATCCTAAAGAGCACATCTATAAAAATGTATCTCAAATTGTTATGTTACAAAAAATGGATTCTGATAAAGAGGATGATGCTAGTATAAGATGTTTAAATGAACTGATAGATATTGTAAAAAAAAGTATCAGCAAAAGAGATCAAAACACAAATTTTAATGTTGGTGTAGGAGAAATCGTTAAAGGATATAGAAATTTAAAAAACTCATATAAACAATCAAGAATAGCAATGAAATTTATGAAAATAGCTAGAAGGATTACTGGAGATATAAATAAATCAATTGTTTATTATTCAAAATTAGGAATATTCCAATCCTTTATTGAATTGGATGACATAAATAAATTAAAAAAATATGTACCATGCACAATTACTAAACTTGATAATTATGATAGAAAACATAATACAGAGTTATTACATACTTTAAATTCATACATAAGAAATAATTTAAGTGTCAAAAAGACATCTCTAGATTTAATGATTCAATATCGATCAGCTTCTTATCGCATTAAAAAGATAAAAGAGATTACAAATATTAATTTTGATGACAACATAGAATTACTTTCATTACGGAATGGATTAATCATTTTTGATATAATACATAACATGTAATAAAAAACAATGGACAAAAATATTGTTCGTTGTTTTTTATTACACTAAATTGACAAAATAGCAGTAAAAGGTTTGCCTATTTAGTGCATTACTTTTTTTCTTGTATGGACATACAATAATAGTGTCAAAGAAATAAAACCTTACATATCCAAGTTTATTAGAAAGAAAGGTTGCTATGAATGAAACAAAACAAGAAATGAATAAGATTCAAGAAATAAAAAAGGTAAATAAATATTCATTCAAAAAAGATTTAATTTTTTTACTCCTTAAAATTTTATTAATAATTTGTGTAATGTTTTTGATATTTTCATTTGTTTATGGCATTGCTAGAACGAATGATATATCGATGAAACCAGCAATTAAAGATAGTGATTTAGTTTTATACTATCGACTTGATAAAAACTTTGTTTCTGGAGATGTGGTCGTTTTTAAAAAGAATAATCGAATAATGATGTCAAGGGTAGTTGCAGTTGCAGGTGATCAGGTTGATATCACTAAAGATGGTCTGCTGATTAATGGAGCTGTTCAAATATCTCAAGATATTTATTCTGATACTACTCAGTTTAAAGATGGAACTGATTTTCCTCTTACAGTAGGACAAGGACAGGTTTTTGTATTAGGTGACAACAGGACTGTTGCTTCGGACAGTCGAATCTATGGGTGCCTTAACATCAATGATATTAAAGGCAAAGCCATAGCGGTTATTAGAACTAGAGGTATATAAATAAAAGTTCTTTAATCATTAATAGAAAAACAGGGAGGACAAAAAAATGAATATCAAACAATCGATTAAGAAAATACTTGCCTGTGCAACGGCAAGTGCAATGACATTATGCTTAACGATGCCAACTGCTTTTGCAGATGATACTAAAAATAATGCTGAAGAAGCGTATATCAGTAAAACTTATAATACTGAAGTAGGAAAAGCTGAAACATTTAGTTTTACAGCAACACAAGTAACTGGGGAAGGACTTGTAAGTGATTCACTAAATCCTACAATGCCAAGTATTTCATTTACTGCTGATGAAACTGGAACAAAAACAAAGAGAGATAAAATTACATTTCCTGCTTTTAGTCAAGAAGGTAAATATGAATATACAGTGACTGAATCACAAACTGCTAATCCAGCTGTAACAAATAATGAACATGAAAAAATGATCATGTCACAAGCTGAGTATAAGATGGACGTTTATGTTTCAAATATTAATAATAAATATGAAATTACAAAAATAATTGTAAACAAAACAAAAGACGATAAGGGTGTTATTGATAATGAAACTGGTAAAGTTGATATAGGTAATAGTGATACAAATGGATTTAGTTTTACTAATACTTATGTTCAAGAAGCAGGTACTGGTACTGATCCTACTAATCCAGGTGAAGACTATGAAAATTATGGTTCTTTAAAAGTAACAAAAACAGTAAATCCTAATGGAGGTACTATTAACACAAGTGCATCATTTAGATTCACCGCAAAATTTGATTTTCCTAAAGGAACTGACGCTAATACTTTAGGTAAAGTCAAAGGTAATGATATTGCAATTGAATTAGAAAATGGAAAATATGGATTTAATTTGAAACATGGTGAAAGCATGACGTTTACTGGATTACCTGTTGGAACTACTATGACAGTATCAGAATCTAATACTCCAAATTACAAAGGAAGTGCCAGCTACGTTATTAATGGTGGTGAGTCCCAAAGTAAAACAGCTTCAAAATATAATGAATCTTTTGAGGTAGAAAATGAAAAATTAGGACAAAAGAAAAATACTGTAGATGTAACAAATACATATAATAATGTACCAACTACAGGTATCATCATGAATACTTTACCATATGTTATGATGATTGCTTTAGGCGGAGTTGCATTATTAGGATATATTTATTTAAAAAATAAAAAATATAGCGATTAAATAAAATGAAGGGATGACAGTTTATTTAACTGCATCCCTCTTTTCAATATATACAATTAGGAAAGGAAGATAAGCAATGGATAAATTAAAAAAAATGATTAAAAATTTTATCCAAATAACTGATCATCTCGTAGATCTTATCGCTTTGATTCTTATTCTTTCAATAATGTCTTTATCTGGGTACATGTTATGGGACTCAAATCAGATATATGAAAAAGCTGATGCAAAAGTTTATGAACCTTACATGCCAACAAGAAATCATAGTAAATCTTTTAAAGAACTACAACAAATTAATAGTGATGTCATTGGGTGGCTAAAGGTAAATAATACGCATATTAATTATCCACTCGTTCAATATGAAAATGATGATAAATATATGAATACGGATGCAGAAGGCAATTATTCATTAAGTGGATCTATTTTTTTACATGCAGAAAACAATCCGCATTTTACAGATTTCAATAATATTATTTATGGACACCATATGGAAAAACATATGATGTTTGGAGACATTGGAGAATTTACTAATCAAAATTTTTTCAATAAACATCATTACGGAAATCTTTATTATGATGGCATAAATCATGGTATTGAATTTATTGCGATTATGCAGTTGGATGCATATAACGAAAGAGCATTTAATGTCTGTATAAGTGAAGAAGCAAAACAGGAATATATCAAATTGATTGATAGTAATTCACTTTATAAAAGAAATGTACAAATAAGTCCAAATGATCATCTTGTTATTTTGACAACTTGTACTTCTGATATGACAAATGGACGAAATGTTTTGGTAGGAAAGATAACAAATAAGACATATCCAGAAAAAATAAAAAAGAACAAAGGAATTGGAATTGATATTTTAAATAATAATACTTATTTAGAATTGATATTAATACTAATTGCTTTGATAATTGCTGTTTTTGTTAAGAAAAGAAAAAATAATTGAAAGGAAGGATAGTATGAAAAAAATAATGTGTTCAACTCATTATAAAAAAGTAATTTTACTATTTTTCGCAATTTTTGGATTTATGATTATGATATTAAATAATCAAAATCCTATATATGCTTTGCAAAATGACCATACTGTTTTAATACCCATAAAACAAGTACTTGATACAAATGACAAAGATAATAGTGTGGAGTTTACATATGTTCTGAAGGCGGAAAAAAGTGGAAGTCCTATGCCAGCAAATAGTGAGGGTAAGGAATATAAATGGATAATGAGAAATGATTCTCATGTTAATTTAACCATAAATGTCAATCAAGAGGGATCATTCAACTATAAAATATATCAAGAAACAAAAGACATAAATAGTTATGTTATTGATCATCATATTTATTCATTATGTATTAAAGCAAATAATGATAACAATGATTTGATTACGATTACAACCGTAACAAATGAAAATGGTGAGAAAGTGGAAAATGTTACTTTTAAAAATCAATTTAAATCATTTGATACAGATACACAAAATAAAGAATTATATATGTTAAAAAATAAAATAAAAACAGGAGATTCTTATTTGACAGGAAGTTATATGTGTATGTTTCTTGTTTCAAGTGTTATTTTGATTCTATTTATAATAAAGTTTTCAAATAAGAAGAAAGGAGATGTTAAATAATGTTGAATAAGATACAACAAAAACATTTAAAAGTGATTTGCATCTTCTTTTTGACTTTTACACTCGTTTTTTCTATGTTTAAAACAGTTTATGCAGATAATGTTGATGTTTTGAATGCTCCAGAGACTGTCAGTGTTCAAACTTTAGAAAATGAACTTAAAACAGCAACAAACGAAACAAATACAGATCGAGTAAAATATGTCGATGTAAAAGGAAATCCTATTGAAAATGCACCGACAACAATTCCATTTGGAACGATTTCCGACCATAAAGATTTAAAAATCACAGGAAAGAATTATGAATTCAAAAGTGCAAAAGTAAATGATAAGGATTGCGTTTACATAGGAAAATATGAAAACACAATTTATTACAGTACAGATGGAAATATTGCTATTAAACTCGAAGATGATCAAAAACTTATCATGACCTATCAGGAATACTATAATATTACAGTTAAAGAAGATATCCCAGAAGGTGGAGTTGCTGGAACGATTACTACAAAAGAAGGAACATTGGATACTTCAAAAACCGTACGTGTAAATGCTGGAGATGATTTGAATATTACGGTTACACCGGCAGTAGTAAATAAAATAAGATATAAAATTTCTTCGGTTGAATCACAAAATAATTCAACAATCAATAGAAGTTCTGGAGATGAATATGGAGCAGCATATACAATTCAATTTCAAAAAGATGATGTAATAACAATTGCTTATAGTAGAGAAGGAGTCTATCGTGTAACGATAAATAAAACAGCAAATGATGGAACAAAATATCTAAATGAAGAACATAGCAAGGATGCACTGAATTTTACTTTTACAGAAAAGGATTTGGATGCTGACGGTGCAATTAGAATACCAGTTATTCATACAAAAAGAGGATATCGTTTAATAAATATGGCGATAAATGGTACAACTTTAGCAGAAACAACAGACAACCATAGAGAAATTCCAACTGAAAAAGGGATTGGTCATGGGATAACAATGGATGCAAATTGTGGTAACACGTCTTATCTTGTAACCGTGGTGATGGAGAATAGTTATACTACGAATTTTGGTGATGAAAAAAATTGTTCTTACGCATACTCTATTAAAGTGAAACCTAGAAGAGGAAGCTGGCAGGATATAAATTTAAATCTGGTTCCGTATGCAATAGGGGAACAAGTATTAACTGCAAAACTATATACAGATGGACATAGAAGTGGTGATGGACTAGATGTGGCAATGTGGAATCCTGACACTAAAAAACTGGATCCGATTCAAGACAGTGACACAGTAAATATGGATTCTGTTGGAAGTGGCGCTGAAACACTTCATAAAAGACAAGTAAGAATTTTTTTCGCGAAAAGTAAAAACGGATATTCATCTCCTATTGGAGCTTATAAGGCATTTGCGAATGAGGGCTCAACAGGTGGAAAAGTAATTGCGGAAACAGGAAAGGTTGCTCAGTTATCAGCTACCACAATGGGGGAAACAGGTACTCTTGAAATTTATGATAAGATATGGCAAGAGGCAAAAAATGCTGCACAGGCTGCAGGATATACGGAATATGTAGCATTTGCAGGAGAAAAGACACTCAATACGGATTGGGAAATGTATGTAGTATCTTTTACAACATATGCAATAAACTATTATGAACATTATAAATCAGGCTTGGAAGATGATTTAGATGTTAGTAATATTCCGGATAATCAGGAATTATACAATAAAATACCAATGCATTCCTATGGCAATAATCCGTCAACAGCCAAAGGAGGAAGAAAAATAGGCGTATCCTTTACAGTAGGAGAAGGCAATGAGGAACCGACTTGTAGTGGATATGAGTTTTTAGGATGGAAATTGCAGAAAAAAGACGGAACGCTAAGTAATGAAACTTATCAAAATAAAGATGTATTTACGGTTTCGTTGGATAATATTGAATTTGCCGATAATATGAATCTTCCTTTTTGTTCAAGAAATAATGAGAAAGGTTATCAATTCGTTGCACAATGGAAGAAAATAGGAAGCAGGAATGTTATTGTTAATCATTATTTGAAGACACCTGATGGAAATGAAAAACTCAAAAAGACAACAGAGGGGTCAATTACATTTGCTGAAGATAATGAAACAGTAACGGCAATTTCTATTCCTGAAAATGATGGAACTTTTCCGGGCTATGTCTTTGATAAGGATGATACTCGAAATGAATTAGAAAAAGAAGTTACTAATGATGACTCAACTGAAACGATTAAATTGAATCTTTATTATAAGCCTACTACATTGACGATAAAAAAATCAGTTGAAGGATATATTTTAGATGAAAATAAATCCTACAACTTTATTATAAAAGCTACTCCTCCCTCAAATGATTCAGGAAAAAGCTTAGATTCTGCAGATATTTATATAGGTCAAGATAAAAAAATTACTTTTACAAACAATCAAGCAACATTTGCTTTGAAAAAAGATGAATCAATTAATTTAAACTGTTTACCAATAAAGTGGACTTATACAATTACTGAATCAGATCCTGGCTCTAATTTTAAAGTTTATTATAAGCTTAATGATAGTTCAAAATCCGAAGGAAAAACTGTAGATTGCATTATGGATAATACAGGTAAGATGACGGTTGAGTTTATTAATACTTCAACAATCGCACCACCAGAAACAGGAATTTCATCTAATGAAAAAGAATATTTAGCTATGATGATTGTAGGTTTAGTTTTATGTTTTGTTATGTTGTTCTATTTAAAAAATGTAAAAAGAAAGAAAATGTAATTAAGAAAACAAATTCTTAATTTAAGGTAAAAATTATGCAATTAACAAGTACAACAGATTATGCTATTCGAATTATAAGTTATCTTACTGAAAAAAACGGAAGTGCTTCAGCTAATGAATTATCGGATGAACTTAATATACCAAATAGTTATATTCCAAAAATAATAAAAAATTTAAAAAATAATCATTTGATTAATGCAACAGAAGGCATGAAGGGAGGTTATTCATTAGCAAAATCTTCCGATGAAATCAGTTTATATGATGTCATATCTTCGACAGAGGTGACAATGGCAATAAATAAATGTTTAGAAACCAATGGTGTGTGTTCAAGAAATTGTATTGGTACATGTCGAATAAGAAAAATACTATTTAATTTACAAACATCATTTAATTATAAACTTCAAAGTATAACATTTAGAAATATATTAAATGATGAAAGTAAACAAAATCAGTATCTTTTGTTAAAAATTGATTTAAATACAGAAAAAATAGAAATTATTAATAGAAATAACATCGATTATGATTTTCTTGACGATATTAAAATATATACAGAGTTCGTGACTGAATTTCTTAAGCAATGTGTTTGTAGAGAAGATAAATTTTTAGTTAAAGATTTTTTACTAAAATCAATAAACGATAATTTTGATTATCAAGATATTGATATCAGATTTAAAACAAATAATAATTCATGTATGAATATCAATAAACACATCAACCAAAATATTATGTTTCTTACGTTTAAAATAGCAAATATTTTTACAACAATTGATACCAGAATTAATAGGTCTTCTTCAGAACAAAATGATATGATTGAAAATGAATTTTGGAATATGATTTCATTGTTGGAACTAGTGTTGGCTCATAATAAACTGGAAGAACCTCAAAGTATTCATAATATTTCTTATTTCACTGAACAGATTTATAAAGAGGTGCAATTAAATTATCCCAAATTAAATATATCAGATGAAGAAATAGAAAATGTTTCTAAACTAGCAACTATTCATGATATTGGTAAACTTTTCACACCATATGAAATTCTTAATAAAAAAGGTAAACTAACAAAAGATGAAATGGATATTATAAAAAAGCATCCTTTAAACGGTGCAAACATGGCATTAAAACTTCCTAAATGCGGAAAAGCAAGTAAACTTGTCCAATATGCATATAATATTTGTTTGTATCATCATGAAAGATATGACGGCCAAGGATATCCTAAAGGACTTATTGGTGATGAAATTCCTCTTTGTGCACAAGTAGTTGGACTAGCTGATGCCTATGATGCATTAATCAGTGAACGTCCATATAAAAGAAAAATTAATCATGGTGAGGCTGTGAGAATGATTGTTAATGGTGAGTGTGGAAGTTTTTCACCAAAAGTTATTCTTTCGTTTATTATTGCTTCTATGAATAAAACGTGGATTGAAAAAGTAAGTAAATAATTTAAATATTAAAGAGTAATCTAATTTTGTAAATTATGATTGCTTTTTTTATTACATTGCTTTTTACACATAGTTTACAAAAAATGCATGAATTCTTTTCCTATTCTGTGCATTATAGAAAGATTGTGAATATATTAGAATAATATTCAGAAATAATTATTATTTAAGATAAATTTTGCAATTTTATAAAAAAGCCGATATAAGAGGTAGCGTATAACTAAATCATCAATCACTTTATTGTAAAAAAACGAAGATATCTAAAATTTTAAAAGTTTTCTAGTTTCAGGAAGTAAGGTGATTTGTTTGTTAAACAAAATTAAAAAAATAATTTGTATAGACATAATGGTTTGGGTATGTGTTATCTCTTTGTTTTTACAAACTGTTGTTGTCTATGCGTTAAATTCATCTGATGATTCAATTTCAAAGGAAACTATTGTTGAAAATAACACAAGCTCACAATCAGATGATTCAATAGATATCAGTGATATTTATGAAAATAATGTAATAAAAATTTATAATACAAAACAGCTTCAAGCAATTGGCTCAAATTCAATTGTTACATCTACAGATAATGATGAAAGTAATTACGGTACTGGTCAACAAATTTCAGTAAATGATGAATATATAACATATTCTCTTTCTTCCAAGTATCAACTTATGAAAGATATTTCATTAAATGGAAATGACATATGGACTTTACCAAGCGACTTTACAGGCACATTTAATCATGGAACTGTAGATGAAAATTCAACATTGTATGATTCATCAACAGATACAATCTATATTTATAATGATTATCAATTAAAAATTATTCAATCGGATAATTCTGAAAATGAACCTGTCATGTCTCAAGATATGTTACCAGAGTGTGTTGGGATGGGACAACCTGTTTATTCAGATAATAGTTCTAATTATCTAACTTATAGCAAATCACATAACTATGTGTTATCGAAAAACTTTACAGGTGAGATGCCAGAAACTAAAGCAAATCAAATATCAAATATAAGTACTGAAAATTGTGAAGGACGAGATTTTAATGGTCAAGTTGTTAAAACGATTGGTGACAAAACTTATATTCTTATAGGCAATGAAGAACAGTTACGAAAAATAGGATCTGATGAAACTGTTTATGGTGCAGTTTATCAAGTTTATTTACATGCTGCCAATTGGTATGTAGATGAAGATGAAAATGGTAATCCGATAATGCTATATGGTGGAGATGCTGATTTAAAAAAATCTCAAAATGGAAAATACAGCGAAATCAGAGATTTCATACAAGGGGATTCTCCCCTTGCGGCACAGGTGCCTATTCCCAATAAAGTTTGTAACTTGATATTTCAGATACAGGCATATAAAGTGATAGAAAGCGTGAAATATAAATTTGAAGGGCGATAATAAATGAAGTATTTATATTTGCATGGACTAGGGCAAAAACCAGACAGTTGGAATAGAG
>OJNH01003122.1_pt1 | contig 10833 bp, 10 predicted proteins | sample 1597361 | NCBI WGS metagenome assembly OJNH01 (sample SAMEA2452136, study PRJEB22498) | human gut metagenome | biome: human feces; feature: human gut; material: feces | place: Australia | collected 2012
TGTCCAAAAAGGGTATAAACTTCATATGGATTCGCCAACCAACCAGCAGTTTGTCATCCTCTCCAAAGAACAGAAACAACGGTTGGCGGAAGAGATAGCCTTCGAGATATGGGAACCGCTCCCCAATGATCACCTGCTATGCCGCTTCGTGACCTGCTGGGCCACAACAGAGGCCGACATCGCGGCCCTCGACGAGGCATTGGCACACATATTGGAAGTAAACACCTGATACTCGATCTATTTCATTAAAGAACAGTAGAAGGTAAATAGAATTATAACACTTTTTGGGCGCAGGGGGAATTGTTTAGGATACTCCCCCGCGCCATTTTTCTTAATACATTTCTTATTCTTCCTTGATTTTCCAATCGCTGATTGTTCGTTGGGTACTGTCAAAACTAATACCCACTTTTACCAGCCGCTTACCTTCAGCATGATAAGGCAGCATGTAGCCCTTTTCGTCTATTTGGGCCAAAGCCTCCTCGGCACTCTTGTCAACCTTCAGTTCGAAGACGTATATCGTGTTTGGCATGTGCATCACGGCATCAGCTCTGCCGATGGCACTCTTCACCTCCGTGCGGATATAGATGTTGAGGAAACTAAACATCAGATAGAATATGGTCTGATAGTGCTTCTCGCTATGGTTCTCCAGATCGTATGGGATCGTAGCCATATAGGTGCGCATGTGTTCCAATGCTGCTTCGATATCATTGCGGTAAACCGCCTTGCAAAATCCCAAGAGGAAGGCGTCGTTGTCGGAACGGCGAGGGTTCACATAGTGCGGTATCAGCGAATTGAGCAAACCATCACGGACCTCCTTGTTTGGGATGCCCAAAGTGTATTCGCGAAACATCGGATCATACTTCTTGATGGTCAGATAACCGCTCTGATAAAGCAGAGGCAGGGCGTCTGTCATTTCCTCTGTCGATTGGTCGAAGGAACTCAAAACCGCCTCCTGACCCTCCAAAGAAGCAAGGTTGACATGATACTTATCCAGCAATTTCAAGAGGAAAGATGGCGTGCCCGAACCAAACCAGTAAGGAGCTATCTTGCGTGCGTTCAGCGACTTCACCAGGCTGAACGGATTGAAGACGTCTTCTGACTTTTCGCTGAAATGATAGCCATCATAGAATTGCGTCAGCTCTTTCAGACACTCCTCGTACGTCATGCCAAGGACTTCGCCCAATGCTTCGACGTCTGGTTTCATCTGTGTGGTTAGTTCCGTCTTGCTGATACCACAGATAGCCGAATACTGGTCGAACAGACTGATGTTGTCGAGGTTGTTGAGCTCGCTGAAGATGCTGAGTTGCGGGAACTTGGTGATACCCGTGATGAAACAGAACTCCAGGTATGGGTCGAGCTTCTTTAGAGGACTGTAGAAGTTTTGCATAATGCGGCGAAGCGGTTGCAGGTTTTCCTTCTCATGCACCACATCCAGCAAAGGGGCATCGTATTCATCGATGATAACGACTGCCTTTTCGCCCGTCTGCTTGTAAGCTCGCTTTACGATACCTTCCAGTCTTTCATTAGGGTAAATCTCGCCTTCTCTCTTACCATAAAGCTCTTCGTAGGGTAAAAGTTCCAGATTAAGATAATTGTTCAAGGCATTGGCGTCAAAATGCTTGGCACCGCTGAGGTCGAAATGAAGCACAGGATGCTTCACCCATTCCTTCTCGTATTCGGCAATGGCCAATCCCTCGAAAAGCTCCTTTCTTCCCTCGAAATAGGCTTGAAGGGTAGAGGCAAAGAGCGACTTTCCGAATCGTCTTGGACGACTCAGAAAGACATACGACATCTGCTTTTCCCGGAAATCCACGATGAATTGGGTCTTGTCTATATAGAAATAACCGTTCTCGCGAATCTTCGAGAAAGTCTGAATTCCTACGGGATATTTATTTACTATCTTCGCCATTTTTCTGCATGCTCTACGTTTCAAGCTACTAAGTTACGAACAAAATCTGAATTGGCCAAGCGTTTTTTAAAAAAACAGATAAAGAACTGCCTGTGTGGTGGATACTTGTCGTTGAAAACAAAGAAAGGCACCCGAAAAGTGGCGCAGGGGGAATTCTCAGTGGATAACACCCTGCGCCCATTTTTTTGATTTACATCTTTGTCACTTCTCCACAATACAAGTCATCTGCCATGTGGAGGATAACGTCGTGTAGCTCTAAATCATCTTTGAAAAACTGCGGAATAGCATCATAGCCTATGGCAGCACCTAATATATTGCCTGTTACAGCTCCAGTACTGTCGCTATCACCACCATGATTCACAGCCGCAATCATTGCTTCCTCAAAGTTGTCGAAATGGCGGATTGCACAGTATAGCGCAATGGCGAGTGCTTCTTCACCGACCCATCCGCCTCCTAACGCACCAATATTCTGAAGGTCAGAATGGTCGTTTGCCGAGAGATCTATTGCAACTCTTGCAATCCCCATCATCTCCAAAACTTCCCGATGATGCTGCGGAAACAGATCGTCAAGTTTCCCAATTCCCTCATATATATACTCTATCAGGCCTTCTCTTGTCGGATTCTCATCCAAGACCAAACGATAGATGACATGCGACATCAAGGATGCAGGTATATACCCAAGCGGATGCTGATGGGTGATTTCTGCGGCATCACCAGCCAACTTGTCCGCCTCCATGATGTCCATACGGTTGTCAACGGCAGCATAAAGCGGAATGGGGGCAATACGCATGACACCACCACAGCCTTTGCTGTTGTTAATAGTTTCTTTCCCTCTGAAGATGCCATTCAGCGACATCATACATCCCTTTTCGTAAATTCATCAGCAAACGGCTTCAAATTGCCTTCAGGATTGTGGCTCTGATGGGCATTATGGTCATCAAGTATAGCAAACACTATCTTGCGATACTTGTTTTTAAACTCCAGCTCTTCCATCACCTCATGAAACAGTTGTGCTACATGACGTGGTGGATTACGGAATGCGCCGCACCCCAAGGCTCCAAGTACTAGTGAGTCGTGACGATGAATCAAACCAATACGGAAGATAGTTCGTATCTTGTTCTTGATAGGTTCCACATGATGGTTGGCAATCATTCCACTTGTCGTTAAGTCTGGTCGATTCATACCAGCCACTGTGATAAACGAGAGGCTGACAGGATTATCCAGCAAGGCATAGCCCTTCTGTTCACTTTCCCTAAAATAGATGGCATCGGGCGTATAAACTCCTCCAAAATTCCTGTCAAGGGGATACTGGTAGTGAGAACGCTTGATACGATACATCCCCGCAAAGGGAGCAAACTGATAGAGGGAACGGAACAAATTCGTCCTGCGGAACAGTGTTTCTTCCTGTGCTCCAGCACCTGTTGCTACACCGCCACCAGGATTACGCCTGCTGGCCATGTTCAATACGGCAGGATTATAACCTTGCTCTTTCAACTGCACCCCTGCATACAAACAGTCAATGTTTTGTACTTCAACGACAGTTTGATAGCTGCTTTGCACCGCCAAACATATTTCGCGCTCATAGAATACTGTCTTGCTCATCATATCCGAATCATCAGGGAATGAATAACACGTTCCGTTCTCTGTTACATATCCACCTTGGTTGACGATATCGACAGTATTGCGAAACTCTTTTGTACGCAACTCTTTTACCTGATAATATGCCGAATGGTCACCATGCTTTACTCTTTCCATTAAAGCACGATACTTTTCAAGAAAATCCTTCTGAGGATTCCATCTGTATGTATATTCCTTGCTGCTCATTTGCTTATTTCATTAAAACTCCCACCCATAACTACTATTCTTTTACCTTCTTTCATTATATCTTGTGTAAATTTTACGTAAAAATACGACCTTTATTTCAAGCTACCAAATATTTCTGGTAAAATTTACGCAAGAACGTCATTTTTTCCGAGCATGGAGCATTTTGATGCTCTTTTAGCTCGAACCATAGACTCCACCTTGGTATGAGATGCATAGTTCTTGATGACTGTGGTGATGGGATGATAGTCATATCTCAACAATCAAGGAAGAATGGATAAACAACAAGATAAAAGTAATGAAGCGCAATGCATATGGATTAAGAAACGAAAGATATTTCAAACTATGACTATATGCACTGCACGACTGTCGTGTCACTCGAAATGTCGGGTGAGCCAGAAAAAACACGCAAAAGTGTGCCTCTTTGACATATCAGAGTTTAATAATGTTAAATCAAGCTTTGAGGTTATACTTTGTCGGCCAAACGAAGTGGCTTTCAAAATAAAAGAGTTAATTTTGTAGCGTCTATGTCCATACCGAAAGCCCCGATGGGCAGAGGTTGGGCAGACATATATACATAAAGGCGTAACTGTACGCTTTGGTTTTGACGCAGTAAGAATCTGGCAGTTCGAGCAAAGTTGTCAAGAACAAAGCAACGGGAACGCTTCATGAGGTGTATTGTATACAGCTGTTATTGGCTTCGGACGATTCTCTTGTCCGTTGGTCAAGAGTATTTTCTATATACGTACACAGGCGTGGGGCTTTCGGCGTTGCTCGTTTCGACAACTTGGGCGATGCCAGAGCCTTTACTGCGTGGAACGAGTGACAGGACTGGCTCCACGTTTTCATGTATATATACCAACCTTTTGTAAAACGTGCCAATATGGTAGCCATTGGCAAAATAGTGTTGGTATGAACCATTTTGTCAATTTCTACATTGATAATGTTATAAACGCATTTCGAGTTTATAACGATTCCCTGTTTAATGTCAATATTCAGGGTTTGGGTCAATTTGCTAGCAAAGAAGATAAGACATTTGCTTATTTGATGTCGCAATTAGCGAATTGTGGTTTCACAGTGAATCTAAATTCTGATGATGAAGAAGAATGCTTCTGCGTCCTAACAATTATTGGTGAAAATCAAAAGACAGGTGAAGTTTATAATTTTTATTACAATGTACAAGATCTTTTGTGTCTAATTGATTTGTCAAGTAAGACGAAAGTATCTGTAGTATGTATAATGGTGATGAAAATTATAGCTATGTTTATCTGCCGTTTAAAGATACTTTACAAAGCGATTGTACTGGATCTTGATGATACATTATGGAACGGGACATTGTCAGAAGAAGGTATAGACAAAATCATAGCCAACCAGAAAACCATAACAGGTGCACAGTACATACGATTTGCTAACTTTGTGAAAGTATTAGTAGATAGCTTGGGTATATACGTTGCAGTTTGTTCAAGAAATGACTCTCAAGTGGTTTCTAAGGCAATGGATGTTCTTAATGAAGAAATCTTTCCTTTAAAAAACAGTATAGACTGCATTGTCGCTAATGACAATGATAAAAGTTCAAATATCAAGGAGATTGCAGCAAGTTTGTCAATATTGCCTAAATCAATTGTTTTTATTGATGATAATGAACTCATTAGAGATGAAGTTAGAAATAACATACCAGGAATTTGCGTGCCAGATTGGAATACCCATGAAGAGTTGACAACATTACTATCTGTCGGATGCGTTTTCGACAGGTGCGAATTGTCCTTGAATGCGCAGAATAGAAGAAAACAATACAAGATGATTCAAGTGCTGCGAAGCAGTAACCATCTTCCAGTGTTACATGTAAAGGCAATAAGAGATACAACCCATGTCATAGCAGAAAAATTATACAAAAAAACAAACCAGTTCAATATGTCTCAGCAAAACAGCCTTTTTCCCGAAGGTGTTATTTCTGTTTGTTTTGAGATGTACAGACCAACTGGTGAAAGCCTTGGTATTTGTTCTGCAATATCCTATATTATTGACGATGACATGATTGCGGTTGAAAATTGGGCCATTAGTTGCCGCTTTTTTGAAATCGGCTTAGAGGATTTTGTTCTTATGTATCTTTTAGAAAAGGCGGATGGAAAACGCATAATATTTAAGTATAGCAAGAATGAATACAATGGAAAAGCAACTTCCATGATTTTAAGCAACGAGGAATTCAAATGTGTGGGTGAAAACACAAATGTCGAATATTTATATACTCAATCAACCAAGGATAAATTACGTTCAAAAACAAATTTAGAGATAAAAAATGATGAAAAATAATATATATACCATAGGTTATACACTATTCCAAAGAGGAAGCATTTTTGATTTGGAAGGGATGTATAAAACCTTACATCAATTTGGCGTGACACATTTGGTCGATGTTCGTTCTGTGCCTTTCTCCAAGCAATATCCTCTATGCAATGAGGGCAGTCTAAGAATGTCTGGCAAAACTTTTGGTATTCCATATATCCATATGCCAGAGTTGGGCGCAAAAGCGTTGCCAGATTTAGATGTTTTTTCAAAAGCAACAGACGTTTTCTTTGAGGATGTTTTCCCTATTCCAAAAAGTAAAAGGCCAGAAAGAACAGAGTTAAATGCCAATGACGAAATAGTTGACTTTACAAAATTCAGAAATAATGAGTTTCTTTTGGGTGGTCTGAAGCGAATAGAAAACGCTTATGACAAAGGGTTTACATTGGCTTTAATGTGTAGCGAGAAAAATCCTATAGATTGCCATCGATACTTTCTTGTCAGCAAAAAAATTGAACAGCAATTTGGAACATGGCTTGAAGTAAGACATATTGTAAGTAATCCCATAGGTGACATCACAACGCAAACAAACAGCACGTTGAACAGGCAATTGGCTGATATTATACTGAATAAGACTGAAATTAAGAAGCTTGATATTCTCAACAGCTCTCTGTTTGTTGGCCAGCCTGTAATAGAAAATTATTATGGCAATAACAGAGAAGAAAAAATCAATGATTTCTGCGATAGATATTGGAATCTGATGCACGGTTGGAAGAAAACGTATAACATTAATGTTAATGACTATGATTAAATTATTTAACATCGGCTTTACCCAAAAAACAGCCGAACAGTTTTTTGGGATATTAAAAGCGAACAAAATCGATTGTCTCGTTGATGTTCGGCTTAATCCCAATGGACAATTGTCACGTTTTGCCTTTGAGAAAGATTTGCCATATTTCTTGGAGAACTTAGCAAATGGATGCAAGTATGTTCATCGTATTGACTTAGCCCCCAAAAAGGAACTTCTAAAAGAAGTACGCACTAAAGGGACAATGATGTCAAAAGATTACAAAGTCTTTGAGAAAGCCTTTTTCAAGCAGTTGGAAGAGAAATCAAACATAGATAATTTTGTTGATACTTTTGGCAAGTATCAGAATGTTGTCTTGCTGTGTTCCGAGCCCACAACTGAAAAGTGTCATCGAAGACTGGTAAGCGAAATGCTTCTTAAGAAGTTTGGAGACAAGATTAAATTTGGAGGAAACTTATGAAGAAGAGAGTATTGTTGTTGGCAGTTAGCTGTAAGACAGGCGGACTATGCCCAGGCGGTGTAGATCTTGATAACCCCAAAGAATGGATTCGTATAGTCAAAGATGATGGGTATTCTGGTGCGGTGCAAGGCATAGACATTGATTTTGCAAAGCCACTTGATGTTATAGAGTTCGATGGTACACACAAACCTCAAGGTAAGCAAAAAGAGAATTGGGTTATCAACAACAATTCATGCAAAGTCATCAAGCATTGTAGCAAAAAATATGTCAAAGCTGCTTACAATGAATATGGATATCATGGTTTTTGGAACAACTACAAGGCTTACTTGACAGAAGATGAATTTGACAATGTAACCCAGCCTTCGGAATCACTTATGAAGGTTACTAATGTTGAGATATATAAGACGGAATATGGCAAAGCAAAAATTGATTTTGATTGGTCTGGAGCACGATATAGAATCAAGTGGATTTCTATGACGGACCAAGATTTCTATGACCAAATTGTTGATGGACCAATAGAATTCGACGAAGCATATATAGTCATTTCCATTCCTAAAGAGATTGATGATTGGGTGGATCCTGTGACGGGTGAAAAACGAGCTTATAAATTTGTAAGCAAAGTCTTTGAAGCATAAAGAATTGTTGCAAATACTCAGAAGGAATTAACGTGTATTCATCTCCAAGTTTTTCTTGGTGAGCTCGTAAGTTAAATAAGTTAGTGGGAGGTGCATTGTAAATATGCCTCCCACTAGCAAACTTATCGACTAAACCCATTTTTAGGCTACCTTTTTAAGTACATGGGGAATTCTCCCTGGGGATAGAATAGGCTTGGTTGCACTAAGCCGCCTGTAGCTTGTTTTGTGATATCAGTAATAATCGGCATCAGGATATTTCTTCAATATGTGTTTCTGGTGATATTACATTAAGAAAGTACTTTATGATGCAGAGGTCAAAGAAGTTTTTTCTGATGATCGATTTAGATTAAACAAAAATCAAATCGATAGGCCAGGTTTGGCAAAATCAAGGTTGTTTCTTTGATCGGAGGGGAGTGAGGTGCTGGATTTCGAAAACGTTAAACGTTAATGGTGGCAGGTGGCAACCGCTCCGCCTCCTTCCGGTTGTGTTGTTACATCTTAACGTTTTAACGTTTAACGTTTTTGTTTTCGCATGTGGTGTAAGGGAAGAGGGGAAAAGTGGAAAGAATATGGGATAATGTAGTAAAATTTATTGATATAAATGTGTAGGATAATTCTCAAGGCGTTATGATAAAAATATAGAATGTCTTTTAGTATTATAATGTATACTATATATAAATATATAATATTGTAGTGTATGTGTGCGTTATTTCTTTTGTATCGTGTTTTTGAAATTATGAAGACTGGTCTTCCTTTCCACGACCTATAGCCGTTTTTGAAAACGTTAAGCGTCAAACGTTATAGTGTGTGGAAATATTACAATCGGGTATCTTGGGTCATAACTGATAGGTCTTGTTGACTTCATGGCGAGGTTGTTTGTTCAATCAAAACGTGACTTGGAGGCAAGGTCTTCTATGCGACTTGTCCTTGTCCCGAAATGAAAACGTTAAAACGTTAAACGTTAATAGGGTGGAATCCGCCAGCACACCCGTTCCATCAACCGTATTTCCCCTGCGTCTCGGTCCTAACTTATGATCATGAGTGGTCCTAACTTACGGCCAAGTGCGGTCGTAAGCAAGCCTCGGCAAGGTGTTTTGTCGTTTAGTGAAGATTGTGTTTCGGGCTGTGTTATGATTGGGTGTACATGACGGCTTGCACAACTCAAATAATTGGCCCGAAAAAGTAAGTTAACTTCGTTGGCCTACGAAGTTAACTTCATCAGCCTACGAAGTTAACTTCATCGGCCTATGAACTTAACTTCATAAAAAGGGGTGAAAAAATGCGTGCTTGCCGCCACGATAGACTCGGGGGCAAGGTAGAGCAAGGGTAGGGGCTTTAGGGGCGCATCCCAATATGATAAGCCTGCTATTTATAGTCCTTCTGTCAGAAACTTGCGAAGATGTATGTGCGTGATGCCGTCATCATCATTCTTGGTGAGCAGAGGGGTCATGGAGATAACGTACTTCGGATAGTTGTCCTTGATGGCATGAAGATTGCCAAACTCTCGCTCTCTCGTTGCCTTGTCGTAGATGATATAGGACGCTTGTACATAGATGCGTTCACCTCCCGGCTTGGTACATACAAAGTCGATTTCTCCAGCTTGCAATTGTCCCACATATACTTGATAGCCCAAACGTATGAGATGCTGATAGATGATATTCTCTATCACTTTCTCAATGTCTCCTTCGCGCGTTCCTCCAGCAATGGCATTTCGAATGCCGTTGTCTTCGAAGTAAAACTTGTCGTTGGTTTCAAAGATTCGTTTGCCGTGGATGTCATAGCGGTTCACCTTGTGCAGGATGTAGGCTTCGCAAAGGAAGGAAATGTAGTTGATGATGGCCGTGGAGGTTATTGATTCACCTTGCGATTTCATGTATTTGGCGATACTGTTGGCAGAGATGAGCTTGCCTGTATTATCTGCAAGAAAACGCACCAGATTCTCTAAGAATGGTACGTTTCTTATCTGGTTGCGCATGATGACATCCTTGAGCAAGACGGTGTGGTAGATATCTATCTGATACTCACGGGCGTCGTCTTCTTCCAAACCTATTTTGGCTAAGCCAGGCAGGCCACCATACTGAATGTACAGAGCAAGCGCTTCGTCATTATCCGATAGATGATGGAATTGCAAAAACTCGTTGTAGCTTAGCGACTGGATATAGATTTCCTTATATCTCCCGCCTATGATGGTGCTTAGTTCGTTGCTCAGCATACGAGCATTGCTACCTGTGATGATAATATCTGTGTTGGGTTCTGTACGATAGCTTCGGATGGAGCGTTCGAATTCCTTGATGTCTTGTATCTCATCAATAAGGATATAATTATGTTTGTCGGAATGAAAATGCTGTCCGATATACTCGTTGAGATCTTGGTAGGTCTGAATGTGGTCAAACTCTCTTTTCTCCTTATCTATATAGATGATATTGTTGCTGCTATCTGATATTTTACGGTCACGAATCATCTTCATCATGCAGCTTTTGCCCACACGACGTTGGCCTACTAAGACGATGATGGTCTCCTTGCCAAGAAACCTTTCTATTTTGTCGATATATGATTGACGAATAATAATTTCCATGATTTTGTCTTTTATAGAAGAAACTTTTTGCAAATATACGACTTTTATCTTTTATAGAAGATAAAATGTGGGGCAATTTTGCTTTTGTCTTCTATAAAAGATAAAAATCTTCCTCGATTTGCACTTTCTGATCCAAAGACAAAGCTGCACTCGGCAATAAAAAAGAATGTGATTCTTTTTGTATTGCTCTCGATTTGCATTATCTTTGGATAAGACAAAGCTGCACTCGGCAATAAAAAAGAATGTGATTCTTTTTGTATTGCTCTCGATTTGCATTATCTTTGGATAAGACAAAGCTGCACTCGGCAATAAAAAAGAATGTGATTCTTTTTGTATTGCTCT
>OJNH01003131.1_pt1 | contig 10799 bp, 8 predicted proteins | sample 1597361 | NCBI WGS metagenome assembly OJNH01 (sample SAMEA2452136, study PRJEB22498) | human gut metagenome | biome: human feces; feature: human gut; material: feces | place: Australia | collected 2012
CTGCCTTGAGGTCCTTGTGCTGGTCATTGGTGAATGTGTTCGCTGCCATTTCTCCGAGGTTTGCAGAGATGCCGCGAATAGCCAGATTCATTTTGCACAGCTTGTACGTCGTGTTTGTATATTCCTGACCATAGATAGAGACCTTCTTCTTGTTGCCGTGATGTGCCTCCACAAACTTCATTGACTGCACAAACATACCGCCAGAACCGCAGCAAGGGTCCGTTGCCGCACCGAAATTGATACAATGTAACGATGAACCAGATACCCCATTAACGATGAACACGCCACCCAATTAACGATAGCGAACAGGTGCATGTGGTGTGTAAAAAAACATGTTCGCATTATATAATACAAAACAAATTGATTTTGCTTGCCAGCATAGTTGATTATAAAGTAAAAAAAGATAACCAGCCACCTTAGCAGCCGGTTACCTAAATACATGGTTATGGTTATATTTCCCCGGGCGTAACGCCATATCTTTTTTTAAAAGCGTCGATAAAATGGCTTGCGTTGGTATATCCTACCATCCATACCACGTCTTTTACCTTGTACTTTCCGCTTTGCAGCAGGCGGTAGGCCATCTCCATTCGTTTTTCCACGATGTATTCATAAACCGTGCAATTAAAACAGATTTTGAACCCCTGTTTCAATTTGGTTTCGCTCAAAAAACATTGTTCGGCAATCTGTGCGATTGTCAAAGGATGGAGGAAATGATTGTCGATAATTTCCCTCGCTTTCATCAAGCATCGGTAATCTTCTCTGGAAATATCTTTGGTATTTTTCTGCTTGCCAATCGCTTCATCACAAAACAAAGACAGCAGTTCTAAAACCTTTCCTTCCAGATACAACTTGCGCAGCTTCCGCTCGGGCGGGCAGTCCAACAACTGCTGTAAAACAAGGCGTATCTCCGGTGTGGTGGAAAATACATGGGTACAAATCTTATCATCCCGCCGAATTAAATGCGCTGCTTCCAAATCTTCTGACAGTGAGGGAAAACGCTCCTGCTCTAATGAAATACTCAATGTACGGTAAGGCTGCTCGGAACTGAAATGGCTTACACATTTGGAAAATGTGCCGCATTGCAAGCTGCACTGTGTTGGGGAAAGCTGATAATGCTCGCCGCGCTTTTCCTGATAATCCCATTCGCAGATCCCATTCATACAGAAGGAAAGCTGAAAGAGGCTCCGCTTTGAATATTCTTCACACAATTCCGTTTCCTTTTTGAACGACATTTCAGACTGCACTAAAAATAATCCTTTTGACACTTCCTGCATATCCACCAATCCATCGGCCACCTGTTTTGTAAGCCGAAAGCTGGTATCGGTTTGCTCCACTACTTTATTCGTACCCGAAACGCCGGAAACGAGAAAAGAGCGTGGCACATATTCTGGCGCAGACCATTGTAAAAGCATAATGCCGAACTCCTTTCATAAACACAAGGTTAGTTACTGCTAACTATAATACCATATTACATAAGAAAAAGCAAGCCGTTACAGAAACAGATTTGTCGGATTGGGGTATAGAACTGCCGGATTCGGTCACAAAAACGAAAGCTGTTTTGCTATGCTGATTATGTTTGGAAAACAACACGGAAAGGCGGGTAAATGTATATGCAGAAAGAAATTGGCAAAAGAGAATCTCCATATAAGGGTATTCTTCGCTTTGCTAAAGAAAAGAAATCACAATTATCATTTGCCGTTGTCCTGTCTGTTTTATCCTCTGCCTTTGGCGTTGTTCCATATATTGCTGTGGCCGTATTGCTGCAAAAGGCATTGGAAAACAGTTTGACGACTACATGGGCAATTCTCCTGCCAGTAATTGCTCTATGCGGGTATCTTCTAAAACATGCTCTTTACGCGAAATCTACTTTGTGTTCCCACAAAGTAGCCTATGAAATCATTAAAAATATCCGTATTGCAATTATGAAGAAGATGTCCAAGGTATCTATGGGAACGATTCAAGAGAAATCGTCCGGCGAGTTTAAGCAACTTGTCATCGACGATGCGGAGCGATTGGAAGGCCCGCTGGCTCACGCTATTCCAGAAATGACCGCCAGCATACTTGTTCCGATCTTTGTCATTCTGTATTTGTTGGTGATTGACTGGCGCATGGCGTTGGCCGCTTTGGTTTCAGCTATTTTGGGAAACCTGATCTATTATGGCATGATGTTTGGCCGTGGCGAAGTGATGAAGGAATACATGATGTCCAATGCCAATATGAACGCAACCATTGTGGAATATGTCAATGGTATGGAGGTCATCAAAGCATTTAATCAGACTGCTTCCTCAATGGGGCGGTTCCAGTCGGCGGTCTTAAAGGTGCGAGACATCACGACAAAGTGGTATAAACACTGTTGGCCGTTTATGAGTATCAGCCAAGCGATTCTGCCTTCCTCTATCGCCTTTGTTTTGCCTGTCGGAATGGCTCTTATTTCAGGCGGTGCAGTTAGTCTTGCCGAACTGATTGTTTGTATTCTTCTCTCTATGGCAATCGTTGGTTCCCTGCAAAACTTTACCGAGTTTTGGGAAAGTTTTGCCGTTATCTCCGAAGTGCAGCCCCGTATTCAGGCGCTTCTTGATATGGAAGAATTGTCGGAACCGGCACAGCCGAAGCATACAGACAAAGCCGACATGCAGATGAAGGATGTTCATTTCGGCTATGGCGACAGCGAGATCATTCACGGTATTTCTTTCACAGCAAAGGCCGGAAGCGTAACTGCCTTTGTGGGGCCTTCCGGTTCGGGTAAATCAACCTTAGCCAAACTGATCGCCCGGTTTTGGGATGTCGATGCAGGCGCAGTTTTAGTAGGCGGGATTGATATTCGGGAGATGTCCCTTACCGACTTAACAGAGAAGATCAGCTATGTATCGCAGGACAACTTTCTGTTCAATATGAGTCTGCGCGATAATATCCGCATTGGTAAACCGGAGGCTACTGATAAGGAAGTGGAATGGGCGGCAGCACAGGCCGGGTGCGATGAATTTATTTCACGTTTCCCCCAAGGGTACGATACCAATGCCGGTGACGCCGGGGCAAGGCTTTCCGGTGGCGAGCGCCAGCGCCTTGCCATAGCGCGGGCAATCCTCAAAAACGCGCCTATCGTGATTTTAGATGAAGCCACCGCCTTCACAGACCCGGAGAATGAAGATAAATTGCAGCGTTCCATTGATAAGCTGACAAAGGGGAAAACTCTGATTGTCATTGCGCACCGGCTCTCTACCATTATGTATGCCGACCAGATTTTAGTGTTGGAAAACGGACAGATTACCGCACAGGGAACCCATGAGCAGCTTCTAACCCATTCCGAAACCTATCTGGATATGTGGAAAGCTCATATCAGCGCAATGGACTGGAGTATGAATCAGGAGGTGAGTGAATTATGCTGAAAATCATCCGGCGCGTACTGCGTTTAAGCGGAAACTTATCGAAACGGATTTGGGGCAGCTTTATCTGTGGCTTTCTGGAATCCATGTTCGGCCTGCTGCCAATCGCCGCCGTCTTTCTTGTCCTGATAGAATTGCAGAACGGTCAACCGATTACAGGACAAACATGGGGTATTGTTATCGGCTTGATTGCAGGAGGTTTAATCCTGCGCATGATTTTCAAATATCTGGTTTACCGGCTGCAAAGTACGGCAGGCTTTGAGTTTGTAGCCAGAGAACGGATTGCATTGGGCGACCGGCTGCGGAATGTGCCGATGGGCTTTTTCCATGATAACAGTGTCGGAGACATTACGGCGACTGTTACAACGGATTTGAACTTTCTCGAGAACTACTCTATGCACATTCTTGATAAGGTTACAACCGGCGTTTTGAGTATGATTGTCATGGCGGGTTGTATTTTAGCCTTTGACTGGCGTTTCGGTTTGATTTTCGTGGCAGGCATCCTTCTTTCCTTCCCAATCTACAGCCACATGCAGAAAAAAGGAAAGGCGCTCTCTGCAAAGCGGCAGAAAATCCAATCCGAAGCAGTTGCGGCCACATTGGAATACGTGCAAGGTATTTCCGTTGTAAAATCCTTCAATATGTGCGACAAAAATCTGAGCGATATTGAAGATGCCTATGAGAGCAATGCGGCTGCCTCTTATGGGGTGGAGCGTGTATTTACCCCGCTCAATATGACCTATTCGATGGTGTTCCGTATTTCGGCCTGCATGATTATGCTGTGCGCGGGAATCCTCGCTGTTGGCGGCGACCTGTCTTTCGCTAATCTCGCCGTTATTCTGATCGCTTCCTTTACCATCTTCAATCCGATTGAGGTTATGGGCCAGATGACGACAATGATTCGGACAATGGACGCTGCCCTTGACCGGGTAGAGCGTATCAAACAGGCAAAAAAAATTGATGAAAACGGTAGGGACATCCCTTTGGATTCCTTTGACATTGGCTTCGAGCATGTGTCCTTTGCTTATGAGAATGGCAATCCAATTTTGAAGGATGTGAGTTTTTCCATTCCACAGGGCAGCATGACTGCGATTGTCGGTCCCTCTGGAGGCGGCAAAACCACCATTACAAGGCTGATCGCCCGGTTTTGGGATGTGCAGGAAGGCAGCATTACCATAGGCGGCCACGATGTCAAAGAGTTTACCTGTGACAGCCTCTTGAAGAATATGAGCATGGTATTTCAAAATGTGTATCTGTTCCACGATACTATTGAGAACAATATTAAGTTTGGCTGCCCGGACGCAACCCATGAGCAAGTGGTAGAAGCGGCAAAGAAAGCCTGCTGCCACGAGTTTATCTCTGCTCTGCCACAAGGATATGACACGGTAATTGGCGAAGGCGGCTCCACCCTGTCCGGTGGAGAAAAGCAGCGGATCTCCATCGCCCGCGCCATGCTCAAGGACGCGCCGATTATCCTGCTTGACGAGGCAACCGCCAGCGTTGACCCGGAAAACGAGGTGCATTTGCAACAGGCCATCAGCGCTTTGGTAAAAAATAAGACGCTGATTGTCATTGCACACCGGCTGTCCACGATTCGGGATGCCGATCAGATTTTGGTGGTGGATAACGGAAAAATTGTAGAAAAAGGCGTTCACGCTGAACTGATACAACAAAAAGGAATCTATCAAAAATTCTGGAATATCCGGCAGAAAGCGCGGAACTGGAAACTTGCACAGTAATTTATGCACTGCGGCGGGCGATATGCCGCCTGCCGCAGTTACTTCGACACAATGGTTAGCTTTGATTAACCGGAAAGGAGGGAAACGGTGAAATCTCATTGGATAAAACGAATCGTGCGGCTGCTGGTTCTGCTCTTTGGCGTAAGCATCCTGTGCTTTATCCTGACTGCATTATCCAGTACAGACCCAGCCACTTATCTTGTGCGCCGTGGAAATCTCTCTCCTACACCGGAAGTGATTGAACAGGTACGCGCGGAACTTGGTTTGGATCAGCCGCTTCCGATTCGGTATTTGAACTGGATCGGCGGTGTCTTTCGCGGCGACTTTGGGGAATCTATTTTTTCAACAAACGAGGTGGCTGCGGATTTGGCAGCCTACTTCCCGCAAACGCTGCAATTAGTTTTTCTGTCGTTAGCTGAAATTATCGTGTTTTCAATTCTGCTTGGCGTTTTATGCGCGGCCAAAAAGAACAAGCTGACGGACCATATCATGCGGATTGTTTCGCTGTTTGGAATTTGTGTTCCTCCGTTCTGGCTCGGTTTTTTGCTGTTGATTGGCTTCGCTGTGGAAATCCCGATTTTCAGCGTAACGCCTGCATCGGGGATTATGGGATTGATATTGCCATCCATTACCTTATCTTTTCCTGTGATTTGCTCGACTGTACGGGTATTTCGCGCTTCACTGCTGGAAGAAATGCACCGTGATTATGTGAGCTTTGCCCGTGCCAACGGGATGACGGTAAACAGGATCCTCTGGAAGAAGGTATTCCGCAATGCCCTGCCGCCCGTCATCACCCTGTTCTGCCAGTATGTAAGCTATCTGATTGCTGGAAGCGCCGTAGTGGAAAAGGTCTTTTCTATCAAAGGTGTGGGCAACTACCTGATGAACTGTATTATGGCTGCTGATGCCAACGCGATTGGCGCTTGTATGCTGATTATCGCCGCGCTGTATCTTCTGGCCGAACTGTTTGGCGAAATACTCAACCACTTGCTATGCCCGTGGAGAAAGGAGGAAAGCGATGCTGCGTAAAATATGGAGAAATCCGCAGGCGGTCATCGGGCTTGGCCTGATTGTGCTGATCTGCGCCGTTGCAATTCTCGCACCGCTTTTGGCTCCCCATGCGCCGGACGAGGTGAATCCACTGATGAAATATCAAGCGCCGAGCGCCGATTATCCCCTTGGAACCGATCAGCTTGGGCGGTGTGAATTATCCCGCTTGCTTTATGGTGCAAGAGCATCCCTTGGGCTGGCGCTTCCCATTTTGATTCTGTTGGGAGGGATTGGTTTAATCCTTGGAATGATGACAGCGTGTATCGGCGGCTGGTTTGACCGTGTTGTGACAGGAATCAGCCAGGTATTTATCGCTTTCCCCACGCTCATTATCGCAGTGGCGATTATCGGCGTTTTGGGAAATGGCCTGCAAAATATTATTTGGGCGGTTGTCATCTCCATGTGGGCGCGGTTTATGCAGCTTATTCGCACCTATGCCAAAACGGAACTTGGGCGGGATTACATTGTCGCCGCGAGGGTGTCCGGCTGTGGAATGTGGCAGCTTATTGTTCACCATTTAATTCCCAATATCCTTCCGCAGTTTTTGGTGTATTTTTCAACGGGCGTAGCTTCGGCCATCCTCACGGTTTCCAGCTTTTCGTTTCTCGGCCTTGGTCTGCCCAGCGGAACGGCTGAATGGGGCGCAATGCTGGAGGAAGCGCAGGTGGCGTTGTATTCCCACCCGGAACTGCTCATTTACCCCGGTATCTGCATTTTCATTGCCGCCGCAGGCTTCAATCTGTTTGGCGAGGCGCTTAGGGACATTCTTCAGCCGCAGGAGGATGTGCTATGAGCAAAAAGCTGTTACAGGTAGAACATCTTAGCATTGCGCTTAAAAATCCATATCAGGATTTGGTGAAGGACATCAGTTTTTCGTTGGAGGAAGCGGGTGCAGTTATCCTTTTAGGCCAATCAGGAAGCGGAAAAACGATGACCTGCCGGGCAATTTTGGGACTGCTTAACAGCAGCGCTTTCCAAGTGAATGGCGAAATCCTTTTTGAGAACAGATCGCTTTTACGGCTAAAGGAAAAAGAACGGGCGCTGTACTATGGCAGCCAGATTGCCTTTGTGCCGCAAAATCCGATGACTGCGCTGGATCCATCACGGAAAATTGGCGTTCAAATGGCCGAATTTCTTAGCCTCCATCGAGACTTGAAGAAAAAGGAAGCCCTTTCTCTTTACGAACAGGCGATGGCTCGGGCAGGGCTTAGTGATACAAAAAGGATTTTAAGCAGCAGGCCGTATCAGCTTTCGGGTGGTATGCTCCAGCGCTGCCTCATTGCCCTTGCGATTGCCGGTAACGCAAAGCTGGTGATTGCCGATGAACCGACTACCGCTTTAGACGCGATTCACAGGGACAAAGCAGTTGAGCAATTTTTGCATCTACAGGAGCAAGGCTGCGCCCTTTTGATTGTGACCCATGATTTTGACGTTGCCCGGCATATCGGCGGCCATGTCCTGATTATGAAGAAAGGCCGGATGGTGGAACAGGGCAGCGCCATAGAGGTTTTGCAGAATCCGAAAGCCGGTTATACGAGAGAACTGATTGAAGCAATCCACTTGGGATGGGGGTGAGTATATGCTGAAGGTGAAAAATGTAAGCAAACAGTATAGAGGCGAAGATAAGCTGCTGTTTGACGCGGTTTCCGATGTGAGTCTGTCTATGGAAGATCACTGTATCTATGCTTTGGTGGGAGAAAGCGGCTGCGGGAAAAGTACCCTATCTCGGTTGATTTTGGGGCTGGAATCCCCTTCGTCCGGTCAAATCCTGCTGGACGGAAAACCGATTTCCCGCAAAGGGAAAAGGAATCGGAAAGAAACAGCAAAAGCAATCCAACTGGTATTGCAGGACGGAAAAAGCGCTCTCGACCCTCATTTTACGGTTTATCAGGCGATTGCCGAACCAATCCGAAATCTGCTGGACTTGTCGAAGGATAAAGAGCAGGCCAGAGTTTATGAATTGCTTGACCGTATGGGGCTGCCGAAAGAAACAGCGAACAAGAAAACGGGAGAATTATCCGGCGGGCAGCAAAAGCGCGTAGGGATTGCCCGTGCTCTGGCTGTTTCCCCGCGCTATATCGTCTTTGACGAATCCATCAGCGGTTTGGATGTCATTCTGCGCAAAAGTATTTTGGAATTGCTAAAAAGAGTTCAGGAGGAAGAACAATGCTGTTATCTTTTCATTACCCATGAGATTGACGCGGCGCTTTATCTTGCGGACGAAATTCATGTGATGCAAAACGGGAAACTGATCGAAAGCCGTCAATGGAATGGGGATCTGAAGATATTTCAAAACCCCTATACCAAACAGCTTTTGCGCGCTTCCCACTTGATTTGAAATAGGTATATACGCTCCTTGGGGCGTGATATATACAAAAAACGAAAGGACGGTTTGATTTATGAAACTAAAATCACTTGCTGCACTGATGATGGCGGGCGTTATGGCGCTTGGTCTCTGCGCCTGCAACAGTACAACACCCGATACTTCCGGTTCTGATTCTACTCCGGTAAGTATCACAACAACAGAAAGCTGGGATTTTTCCACCGGCTTCTATCCAGCGATGTCCCCTGCCACTTCCAATGGTACTTACGGTTTCACCTACTATGCCCGTAACTGCTACGATACACTCGTCGTTCGGGAAAATGGTGAATTTAAGGCTGGGCTGGCCGAAACGTGGGACATCAGCGATGATGGACTGACCTACACTTTCCATCTCAAAGAAGGCGTGAAGTTTTCGGATGGTGCTGACCTCAATGCGGAAGCAGTAAAAACCAGCTTAGAGGCGGCATTCTCCAATTTGGGAGCATATATTGCATCCTTTGGTAAGATTGGAACACTCACGGAGTCGATTGAAGTGGTGGACGAACATACCGTGGCAATTCATCTTACCACTCCTTATTATGGTGTTTTGAACGACCTCGCCATGTGCAACCCAATGGGAATCGTATCGCCCAATGCGTTTAATGAGGATTTGACAACTAAAGAAGAACTGCTGACCCAGACAATGGGGACTGGCCCCTATATGTATGCCGGGGACGGTGACGGAACCTCTTATACTTTCGTCCGCAATCCCAATTATTGGGGAGAACAGCCTGATGTGGACGAATTTACCGTAAAAGTGATCGCGGATCCCGATGCTGCAATTCTCGCTCTGCGCAATGGCGAAGTGGATCTGCTTGCGGGTACATCCCGTTTGAGCTTTGCTGGTTATACCGAACTTTCCTCTGCGGATGGAATTGGCACCGTATTGGATGACAGCATTTCCAACAGCCGTTTTATCGGCTTCAATACACAGGAGGCTCCGTTTAACGATGCCGCTGTCCGGCAGGCGGTGGCCTATGCGATTGATAAGGAAACGATCAGCGACAGTGTATTCTCCGGTCTTGAAACAGCTTCGGAACAGTTGCTGGATACCTCTCTACCGTATTGCGATGTAGAAGCCACTACATACAGCTACAATGCAGATAAAGCAAAAGAATTGCTGGAAAGCGCCGGTTGGGTAGACAGTGATGGCGATGGCATCCGCGAAAAAGATGGCGCAAAATTGAGTGTTACGCTGGATTATATCACCAATCAGGGAACAATGGACGATGCGGCGCTTGTAATTGCTCAGGAATTGGGTGAAGTAGGGTTTGAAGTAACGCCTCGCGGTTCGGATAATATGACGTGGTTTACGCAGGTTTCTACCGATTTTGATTTCTCGCTCCACACAACCTACGGCGGTTACTATGACCCGTTCCTCACCATGACGAATATGAACCCGGAAATGATGTCCGACCCGATTTTGTGGCAGGTTGCCCTTACTATGGAAAATGGCACGGACACCATTAAAGAGCTGGACAGCACCGCTGATTTGGACCGTGTGCAGGAAATCTATAACGAGGTGCTGACCTTTACAGCAGATCAGGCCGTGCTGGTTCCGTTTACTTCAGCTCACCAGTATGCGGCATTTAACAGCGACAAGATTGAATCCTTCAGCTTCGGCAGTGACCAGCTTTTCATTGAGATCGCCAATGTAAAGGCAAAATAACGGTAGCTAATACCCAAAATACTTTGGATGGGAGGTGTGCCAATGGCTTTGACATCAGCAATGGAGGACTATCTGGAGGCAGTCTTGATAATGCAGCAGCGTCATGGTTATGTCCGTTGCGTGGATGTTGCAGAGCAGTTAGGCGTAAAAAAGCCTTCTGTAAGCCGGGCGGTCAAGGAATTATCCAAATCCGGTCATCTTGTAAAAAATGCCGACGGCACACTATCCCTGACAGAACTGGGATTGCAGTTTGCCGAACAGATTTACGAAAAACATCAGTTTTTTACCAGACAGCTTATTGAAGCCGGGGTTCCCCATGATATTGCAGCGCAGGACGCTTGTAGACTTGAGCATGTCATTAGTGAACTGAGTTTTGCGAAGCTGAAAAATGTTCTCGAAAAGAAATAATTCTATACAAATTTATGGCGGCTTGGAAGTACAAAGCCGCCATAAATATTTTTGCTTTTCTATCATCCCTATATCTCTGTCCCGTCTTTAAAGGTCACCCGGATGTCCTTCTCACGGTATACCGTCACAAAATCCACCAGACTCGACCATAGCCGCTCATCAAATTCTGTAACCGGCTCCTGCGTCTC
>OJNH01003135.1_pt1 | contig 10786 bp, 8 predicted proteins | sample 1597361 | NCBI WGS metagenome assembly OJNH01 (sample SAMEA2452136, study PRJEB22498) | human gut metagenome | biome: human feces; feature: human gut; material: feces | place: Australia | collected 2012
AGCGGCGTGTGCTCCAGCTTTAGCTGATGAGGCATTAACCATTGCTAAGGATATCCATGAAATTAAAAAAGTAAATTTTTTTAAATCATTGTAGTTTTTCTCTGCGGTTTCCACAATAATACTGTTTCCAATTCCAGCCGTACACGAAGTAAAAACAACAGCTATAAATCCCATAACGGAACTCAAAATATAAAAATAATTTTGATATATTGCTAATGCTGTCAACCCAAGAAACGCTGAGATGACAATCGTATCAGCCGAGTCGACAACCACAAATCCGATTTTTGATGTAAATAAATCTCTTATCTTGTGATTAATCTGTTGGATTTCATTTTTGTCCAGATTTCCTTCAGGATTATATCTTGGATACATTTTATCTACAACAATTGCTGTGGAAATGTTTGTTATTATTTGGGTTGCCAATATAGCAAGAACATAATAATAATAGTTATGGGAAAGTACTAAAATCAATATCTGAATCACATACTGAAACGTGTTTGTAATAAGTGTTATCTTGCTAACAATATCTACCCTCTGATGTGCTTGAAGGAGACTATTTTTGTAAGCAAATAGCCAATACGAAAGCACTGTTGCAGCTAAATTCATCAAATATAGAATATAAATATTCAAACCACTTGGAACGTCACCACTTATTAGCTTTGGAACAAACGGAGTTAAAACAAGACCTACGCCACCAATAACAAAGCCAATTACTCTATAATATAACCTATAAAGTTTCATCAATGCACAAATTTTTTTTGTGTCATCTTCTGCTATGGGCTTATACATGCTATAGACCATAGCAGATCCAACTCCTAGTTCTGCTAAATTTAAAACTTGCAACACCGATGTGAACAAGCTATTCAGCCCAAGATATTGAACCCCCATGAAATATATCATGGCAGTACGCATTAAAAATGGAACTGCGATTTGATAAATTTTCAAAATTATACCAAATAGAATATTTCTACTTGCATTTTTCGTTCTCTCTATCTTCATATTAACCCACGCTATCCCCACAGCTTTGAATCGCTTCATTCAAATATTTTAGGCTGTGGACTTTTTCTTTCTGAATTGCTAATCTAGCATTTGTATAATCAACTTGTAACAACATCTTTTCATCCAATGCAGAAGCTCTTCTATCATTTAAGCCACACATCTCCAGTAACGAAGAAAGCCTTGATCCCATCTTTCTACCGCTCCCCTGTCTGTCGTACACAACAAATGGCTTTTCATATATTATTGAAAAAACAGTAGCATGAAAAGAATCTGTCAAAACCATCTTGGCTTTGCTAATAAGCCCGACAAATTCATCTGGCCCTACTATATAATAGGGCGTATTATAATCTTGTAAATTAATTACTGCGCTATCTGTCAATTTAGCATATCGATATATTACTTTTTCTACTTCTCGCGTTCTTCCGCCCAAAAAATAAGTTAAAATATAGTTCTTCCCATTTATTTTTGTTGGCATTTTTTTAATTTTATCCCATTCTGCTCTTTCCAGTAGCATTGTTGGATCAAGTACTTTACAGCATGTGAGTCCGATTGTATTTTTCACAATATCAACAGCCTTATCTTCTCTGACTGAAAGTGCCTTAAAATCCATAAGCCCCGTTTTATATTTGTCAACCCATTCTTCAGGAATTTTATCAACTCCAAAGCTCGCAGCATATGAAATACGTTTAGTCGGAGAACAAAATCTTAAAAACATTCTGTCATAAGTATATTTTGCCCAATCTGGATTCCATACCTGATCACTTCCGACTATAAAGCAACAATACTCATCATCAGATACGCTATTAAATTCTCCTGCATTAACAGGAAATGTATTTACATACTTTTTGTCGAAATCCAGAAATTTTTTTTGCCTTCGTATATTTTTCATCTTATATGTGAATTTGATGCCATCTTTCTTTATAATCATCTTAACCAAAGTTTTAAGGAGATTAGGTCGAAAATCAACCAATGAAACAGCATCATATCCTTGACTCGTAATAATTCTCTCTAATGCATAATTTTGTAACCTATTTCCATAATTATTAAAATCACTCAATGTTACAATGGCTATTTTTTTCATTGGTCACTCCATCCTATTTCTAAAAAATATTATTTTTCGACGATTGAGATACTATAACTTATGCTTTCGTACCCCCCCATTTTTCAAATGGCTATTAATTCTGTCGATCTGTTTTAATGCCACAACTTTAGGGTGGCACATGAAAAAACTCAAATCGAACCTTTTTCCCTTCTGTAGTAAAGTAATAAATTTATCTCTCTTAACAGCTGGCTTCGATGGATGATTTAATTGATGATTTGATGCTACAGCACTTTCTAAATCAACGGCCTCCAAAGTCATTTTAGACTGTTCCAATAAATCCATTCCTTTTTCTGTCTGACAAAGAATTAACGAGATTCCTTTTTTTTCTTCTTCTTTGATGTCACTTCCCCAAGAATCACCAATACTAATATCTGACACTCTTTCTAATCTAGCATACTTGCAAGAATAACAATTATCCGTGTAATCCATGCAGGTTAAAAAAGCATAGGTATATAAATCTTGTACACCAACAGGTTCAAGTCTTATCCTTTTTCCTTTTAATGCAAAATTTGTTTTGCTTCTGAATTCTATATTTCCAATTTGCTTAATATTATATCCCTTTTCATTCAAAAAGCGTTCAAGCAACATAGGCGACGGAGAGCCATGACAAATTAAATCAATCGTGTATAACTTCTCTTCACATCGTTTGCCTACAAAGCTCTTGACCGCTGCTACTTGACACGGTAGCCCAATAAATAAAACTTTTTTACCCGACTGCAGTAATTGTTTGATTTTCCTATAAACCCCTTTAGGATTGCTTTTCACATACTTTGAGCCCGAAAATCTTGCAAGCTTGTTTATGTCATCCTCAAAGTCAAACACAAATTCACCTTGTGAAAAACAACAGCTGCAGAGAATGCCTCCATTTTCCACAAAACTTCTTGCGATAGCCGCAGCTGCTCCACCTGAAGAACTTTTTTTTCTTATATTTACATCTGATGCCCATCCCTGCTTCCACATTATAGGTTTCGACATATCTATATTATTGTTAACCTGACAAACGTTTCTGCATGCATTACAATTAATACAACTTTTTTCATCGATAATAGCATTATATGATTTTATGGAATCTTTAATACTAATTGCATTTTTTGAGCACACTTCCAAACAAGCCATGCATCCTGCACACTTATCTTTTTCACATACAGTCACCATATTATTTTCCTCTTTAACGTACTGTTCTTGCCTCCAAATATAAATCAATCACCCTTTTATATTGTCTTAAGGATATATGAAATATTGGCAGTTTATGTATACTATCATGAAACATATCCCATAATTCTTTTCTGAATAATGTTACTCCTTCATCCTGCAGTCCTTTTGTCCAAATCAGAAATGACAGTGCATATATTGTCTTTTTATAATTCATATAAACTGAGCAAGATGGACAGTTATCTTCAACGATTTTACTTTGTTCTTTTACACCCCAAAGCCACATCTTCAAAATGGAGAAAGATCTTTTAGACGATGCCGAATCAATTCTTTCGAGATAATGATATCCATTGCTTTGAAATACAACAAGTTTTTCTGCTCTGCAATATATCCGGCAAAGCATAAGAGCATCCTCACCTATTTTAAGCTGTTCAAATCTTAACTCATTATAAAGTGCTCTTCTTGCCAAAGTGCTCCACAAATAAGCTGTGATGTTGCCCATCAAGTACTCTTGAACAATTTTCTCTCTACTATGTATGTATTTTATTTGTTTTTTGTATTGTTTCAATGCAATTGAGATATCAGCATTATATTCCTTTACAGCGTCATACAATTTTTCTATATACTCCGGCTCAATTGAATCATCGCTATCTACCCAAGCTATGAATTCTCCTGATGCCTCAGATAGTCCCTTATTTCTCGCTGATGCCACGCCGCCATTATTCTGATGAAAGACTTTTATTCGGTTATCTTGTAAGGCAAATTTTTCACAAATGCTTAAAGAATTATCGTTTGATCCATCATCTACAAGAATAATTTCAAGATTTCTATAAGTTTGTCCTACAACACTCGTTATGCAATTTTTTAGATATTTTTCTGCATTATATAATGGAATAATAACGCTTATCAAATTTTTATCATTTTCCGTCATTCTTCCAATCCCTCCCTGTGCAACTTTCTTTTTGCAAATACTATTCCCCAATACACAGCCATATAATTAATAACTGTTGACTCAATAAAGAAATAGCTGAAAGTTGCAAAAAAGATTGTAACTATCATTGAAAATGAATATATAGCAAGCTGTTCCGTATGTTCTCTAAACTGATAGTACCATTCTTTAAAGAGCATTGCGATAAATGCTATTAATAGAAATAGACCAAAATATCCATAATCATGTAAAGTCTCTATAAAATCATTATGTGCCTTAATTCTAACATCACTATATATGGTAACCGTTTGAAAAACTGAATTAATACCGTGTCCAAATATTTTTCTCTTTAAATCGCTATTTGAAAAACTTGCAAGTACCTTTGCCCAAACAATATTTCGTCCAGATCCACCGTCTGAACTCAATTCACTAAATCTGCCTAAAACATCAATTCCAAACCTACTCAATACAAGTACGAGAAACGCTATAACAATCAATCCCAAGATGGTAATTTTAACAATTCGCTCCAATCTCTTTTTAATAGGTTTCTTCGATTTACCATCCGTTAAATAAAAGACTGCAAATCCGATACTGGCCGCCAACATTCCTGTTCGTTTGGTTGTTGCGGCAATAACAATCAATGAACAAAGAATAGGTAAATAGCGACTTTTATACTCTGTTGCCTGTAAAAGTAGCGGTACAATTGTCAATACTAGATAGGTAGAAAATATTACCGACCCGTTTAGACCTGCACCAGACAGATGTATACCAATCAGTGGAAATGATAATCCTATAAGAATTGCATACAAAAAATACAGCATCTTCTTACTAACTGGAAATTCACCATAGTACAATACTGAATAATAGCTTGCGGCGCAAATCGGAATCCACATCAATGTTTGAGATATTAGAGTGTGATATATTTCCTGATAATTCATTCTTGCAGTTATTATAGGGAAAACAAAGAGTAATAATAAAACACCACCAAGACATAGTGGCATTTTTAGATTTCTATGCAGCTTGAATACGGCAATAATAAATATTGCCAAAATCATTGTTGCTGTGCCTATAATATACCTCTTCTCTAGGAAACTTGAATCCATACCACTTATATAATACAACATTGTCATTGAATGATATACTGTTATCATTATCAGTAACAATGTGACCATTACCTTTTTAGGTGAAACTTTCCAACTCACTTTATATTCTCCTAAATATTACTTTTTAGATACTCCAATGTATTTGTTCTATTTACCGCAATAATTTCATTTACTGATTTATAATCAATCTTGGAATTCAAGATAAAATCCAAATCACTAATTGTTTTTATTTCTCGATTGTTTAAGTTAAATGTACTCAACAAATCGTTTAACTTTTCATAGTTCCCATATTTTTCACCATTACCTTTTCTTATCAATGTTCCAAACTGTTTATTGTATTTAATCGAAAATACAGTTCCATGGAAGGTATCTGTCACAACATACGCTGCATTCTTAATAATTGATAGTACTTCAAATGGCTTAGGATAAATTGACACATCACAAAATGAATGCTCTCCGCCTATAGCAATCAGCTTCAATCCATTCTTCTTTGCAAAGTGTTTAATTTCCTTTCCTTCCTGTTTAGTTATTCTGCTACTGTAAGCATAGACCACCATATACCTTTCAAATGGCATGTGATAAGTGCAAGATGTAACTTCTTTTTTGTAATCATATATCAAGACAGGATCCAAATGCTTCTGAGGCATCTTACCCGTTAATTCTTTTACAATAGCCTCACTATTTTTATCTCTTACGGAAATCGCAGTGAATTTTTTTAGCAATTCAGCAATTTCATCTTGAACATCAAAACGTCTTAATTCTTTGATTCCTGTATTTCCAAATGATGCTGCATAACTTATAATTTTTTTTGCCCTTGAATCTTTTCCAAATAACTCCATCGAGCATCCTACATCCGGATTTGATTGGACACAATTGAACACCTCATCGCTACCTATTACTAAGACATCTGTATCAGGGCGTTCTCTTCGTTCATCAGACACACCAATAATTCGAAGATATTTACCAGAGTAATTCTGATAGAACTGTTTATGTTGATCAAAAGGAATCTTATATGCAAAACACTTAATTGCATTCATTAACCGAAATGCCTTATCTTTTATATAGGTATCTCTACCTTGCTCTACTTTTTGTGACTGTATTAAACAGGTTTGTACTCTATAATCTGCAAAATCAACCTGATGCCCTAACATTTCAATTGTTTTTTTTAGAGCATATGCCTGTAGAAAAGAACCATAGTTAGCAATTCTCTGCATTGACATTATTGAAACTTTCATTTTCACTCTCCTAATTATATCAGTTGTCGATTCAAAAAAATTCTATTGATTTCCACCACTAATGCCGGAGCTTTCTCAAACAATCTATAAAACAGTTTATGCCCAGCCCCAATATCAGAAGAATGCAAATAGCGTTTTATATCTTCATGATATCGAAAGAGCAGCTCATTTTTTACTTGTTTGTATTCACCCATTCTATTTTTATTTTTCAGCACCTCTGAAAAAGTACTAATGTACGTTTTAAAGTGTGAATTTACAGCACAATCAAATAGATATTTTTCGTCATTATTAGAGAAAAAATCACATGCTTCTCTCGTAGCTTCCACTATTGATAAATTTTTCATATTAAATGTTGAAGACATTATACTATTTTCTCTCTGTCGATAAAAATAGCCAACATAATCCACATATACTATTCTCTCCGCATAGTACAGTAATTTATAAGTTGTAAAAGTATCTTCATGTATTTTTCCTATAGGGTACAGAATCTCATTATTCTTAAACAAACTTGTTTTGTATAATTTCCCCCACGCAACAAACTCCATTCCATGACAAATTGGATGGTAAATTTTTTCGATACATTCCTTATTACTGAAGATGTTACAAATGCTTCCTTCTCTTTCCATCCCCATATCGTCATAGACATTGCTATAGTCACAGATACTTACGGAAGCCTTACCGTCTTCTATTGCTTTTACGAGTGTTTCAATGTAGTGGATGCCGACATAATCATCTGAATCAATAAATGTAATATAAGTGCCATTGGCAATCTGAATTCCAGCGTTTCTAGCATCTGACAGTCCACCATTTTTTTTATGAATAACAACTATTCTATCGTCTGTTTTCTTTAATTCATCGCATATTTCAGGACAAGCATCTGGTGATCCATCATCCACTAATATAATTTCAATATTCCTATAGGTCTGTTGAAGCAGACTATCAACGCATTTTCTTAAATATTTCTCCACCCTATATATAGGAACAACGACTGATACCATATGTTCTCCCCTCCCGACGCATTTTCTATATTAAAAGAAGTTGAGTATCCAAATTCTTTGAAAAAATTTTTATATCGAAATTTTCAGCTCGTCTTATTGCATTTCTTTTTATTTCACAAAATGTTTCTTGATCTTTATGCATGAAAATTTTTGCCAACGCATCACAAAGTTCTTGATTTGAAGATACTAAAATTCCACTTATATTGTTTTCAATAATTTCAGGAATTCCACCTCTTCCTGCACACACACACACAAGTCCTGCCGCCATAGCTTCAATAATTGTTATTCCAAATCCTTCTTCGTAAGCAGGCATATGCACAAAAATATCATGTTTTTCCAAAATTTCTGGAATATCGTCTCTTGTACCTAAAAATTGAACTTTTTTTGTTAGTCCTAATTTTTTCGTATAATCCTCCAAGTTATTACGATATTCTCCCGCTCCAACAATATCAAAACTCCAATTATCGCTTTTTTCTGAAAGTTTTGATAAAGCAAACAATATATTCTGTACACCCTTCTCTTTTACAAGTCTTCCAACATATAAAAGTCTAATTGGATTATGCATTTCGCAGTTATAATTGGGTTTAAATCTGCTTAAATCTACTCCATTGTGTACAACACAAATTTTATTCTCCTTTAATCCAAAACAATCTATCAGGCTAGATCTTACCGCCGATGAAATTGCAATTACCTTATCACTATTTGCAAATGAATTAACAATTATCTTATCTTTAATTGAAAGCTTTCCAGATCCAGAAAGCATATCTTCTGCTTCACAGTGTGCATATGCTACAATCTTCAAATAAGAGTTCTTCAGTTTAACCCCCCAAGCAAATAAATACAAAATCGGAGAAGCATGATGAACAACTATTACATCTACTGAATACAGTTTTATTTGCTTATTAAGTTTCTTCCATACTCCTATCACTTTTTTTGAACTATAGTTAAGTTCTATGACAATATGACCACTTTTTTTCATTTTTACTGCATTCACTGAATCTACGCCCTTTAAAAAAGCAAACACATTTTTATTGTTTGAATAATTAGCATAGTCTCGACACAAGCTCTCTATTCCACCAGCTTCTCCTTTAACAAGTAAATGTAACACATTCATTGATACTCTCCTTTAGCCTCATTGATACAAATACGCTTTAACTTAAGCCAAATCAATCCATGATCCCATTATATTATTCCACTCATCGGGTTTTACTTCCGTAAAACCACTGCAATGATAAAATGTTAGCTCGCCAACATAAATTTGATTATTAATCAAATAGAAATCTACTCGTAAATGAGGACATCCTTTTGACAATATTCCAGCAAGAGATTTCATTTTTTCAAACATCACAGGTTTTTCCGGTGCAATATCTGCATTTGGATCACGCATCCTTATCGGAAGATGTTCAAAATTCATGTTAAAGAAGTCTGTTCTAGGATCTTCAGATTTATCTTTTCCTACATATACTATTTTAGGTTGACCATCAAAACAGAAGAATTTATAATCTGTAAGACATTCCTCTTTTTCTTTTGAATTCGAATCAACCATATATTTTTCTGCAATAATTCTCGGTTTTACCGCTTTATATGGATACTCTCTTCCTACCAAAAAGTAGTTTCTTTTTAGTGAAGCTTCAATTTTTTTCTTTGCCTTGGCTTTATCTAATGTTCTCTTATCTTTACAAATAACAAGACCTCCAGAATCATGCGTACACTTCAAAACAAACTGATTTGGCAATTTGTCAAAGTCAATTTCGTCAAAAGTATCCCAAACACCGAGCGTAGGGATAATAAATTCGTCTCCAATTTTTTCTATGATCCAATTCTTTGCTTCATATTTGTCTACCATTTTGCTATATTCCGGGTTCTGATTATGCAACTTTAGCCATTGAAGTTTTTCATTGAATGTTACTGGATTCTCTAAATTAAGTTTTTTTCCTGTATTTGCCCAATACATCAATTTTAGATATTTTTCATCGGTTATAAAGCCGAGTTTGCCCTTCATTCCTAATGAAAAAATGATTTTCTTAGGATCCTTGAGTGCCTCTTTAAAATCCATATATTTCACCTCAATATTACTTTCCTTCTAATATTCTTATAACACTATTCATATGTTTCTCTACAGCATAATCTTCCTCAACTTTATGTCTTGCGTTTATTCCTAGTGTCATACTTAGTGTAGGTTCAGCTATAAATTTTCTCAATTTATCTGAGAAATCCTTACTGTTTTTCATTTCAAACAACAAGCCTGTTTTGTTGTCTTCAACTATCTCAGCCAGACTGCCAATCCTAGAAGCTACCACAGGTTTTCCATAAGCATATGCTTCAATAACTGTGTTCGGCATGTTTTCATACCATATTGCAGGACACACAATACACGTCGAATGAGATATCAACTCCTGTAATTCTTTTCCATGTTTAAATCCAGTAAAAACTATTTTATCTTCTAGGTTATTCTCTTTGATATAATTCCATATTTTTTGATCTTCCTCAGAATCAGATATTTGACCTGTTATTCGCAAAACATAATCTGTGTCTCTCAAATATTTCATGGCTTCAATTGCATAGATAGTTCCCTTTTGATGTGCCATTCGGCCTAGAAACAAAAAATATTTATCATTTTCATAGCACGGCGTAATTGACGTTGCGTCAATAAATGTCGGAACACAGGTAACTTTATCTTTTGAAATTCCACCTTCAATCAGCTTGTTTTTACTGAATTCACATGTGCAAATATATTGATCAACATCATCAAATACTTTAGTAGCTGCATACAACTTCATTGCCATTACTCTCAAGAGTGTACCTGCTTTTGAGCCCTTTACACACCTATGCTCAATTGCCTTTCGATAATCTCCGTGTAAGCAGGCTTCGCATATTTCATTTTCGCATAAGAAATCATATTTTGGACAAAACATAAAAAAATCTGAAATTCTATGTACAACGCGAACGCTTTCCTTTCTTGCCGCTCGAATAATAGAAGGTGAAAGATGATTTACTTCGTGTAATATGTAAACCGCATCAGGCTTAGTATCACGAATCAAATGTCTAAGCCTTTTTTCCGCATCATAGTTCCATACTGTAGCTCTTACCATTCCAATCAAATTACTAATAGATTTTTTCGTATCCGCATACATTATCTGATTTGAACGCGGCTTTGCAAAATATTTGGCATATGGAGTTTTTTCATTTTGGGGATTATTAACAGAGAATGGAATCACTTCAATTCCCATTTTTTCTGCCGCATCAATAAATTTAAACATATATTTCTC
>OJNH01003138.1_pt1 | contig 10782 bp, 10 predicted proteins | sample 1597361 | NCBI WGS metagenome assembly OJNH01 (sample SAMEA2452136, study PRJEB22498) | human gut metagenome | biome: human feces; feature: human gut; material: feces | place: Australia | collected 2012
CTATTAATCCTGCATTTTGAGTTTCTCCCGTTCTTGAGTCATATAATATCATATCGCAAATTTCAGGATTAATAGGTATAACATTTGAACTTTGTTGGGTTGTACTAACAATAGCATGAGCTTCACAACTTATACTATTATTGATTATTTCATTGAGGTACAACTGCAATGGGTCGAAGGTATCTTTTGTTGTTTCAGCTAAAACTTCTCTATATGGTGTAGTTAATCCATTTGTTGAGAAATTTGCAGAGCCAATTAAAGCATGTACAATTTGTCTATTCTTCTTCCAGATATAGCATTTTGAGTGTACAGGAATGTTAGAATATAATATAGAAACTTTATCGTTATTAAGCGGAAGTAATGCAGAATGCAAATTGTTTTTAATTCCTTCGCTACCATACATTCCGTATATTACAGTTGTTCTAAATGGTAACTCTTGTAATCTTTGAATAGGTCTTGGTCCTACATATCCAGAAATTATAACCAATTCATCGGTATCAACTATATTATGTCTATCAAAAACAATTTCCTCTAAGTTTCTATTGTATAGCATTGGAGTCCTCTATTTTCTATGAAAATTATCTCATAAAAAATAGAAAAACACTATTTTACTGAACTTTTTATTTTTTGATTTGAATATTTTAATAATAAATCGTTTACGGCAAGAGCAATTATTTTTGCAAACATTGGAGGAACTGCATTTCCAATCATCTTATATTGGTCACCTTGGCTACCTAGAAACTCGAAATCATCATCAAAAGTTTGTAATCTGGCAGCTTCTCTTACTGTAATAGATCTTGCTTGTTTATAGTCAGGATGGATATGTCTCAAACCATCCTTATATAAATGGGCAACTATTGTATTGCTTGGTTTATTCCAATCCAGAACATTATATTTGTGTACACTGGAAGTTTTTCCAGTTGTTTCTGTGTACAAATTTTTTAATGATTGTATAGAAGAATATTTATTGTATCCATAATAAATATCTTTTGCTAATTCTTTAAAAATTTCAATGTCTCTTTGACTATGAAATCGAGGAATATGGTTATATAAATCGGTCATTGTTGGATGATGAGAATACTTTTTGCCAGAAATTTTTATAGGTTCTTTTAATGGAACTAATTTAGGCAAATTATAAATAGCATCTTTAACAGTTTTTCTTTCTTTCGTCTTATAATTTTTAATGATATTTCTATAAAAGTCTTCAAGTATATCTTGTATGTCAAGCCCTTTAAAATATTCTTTACTGAGTCCTACCAAAATAACTCTTGTTCGATTTTGCGGAACTCCATATTCATTCACATCAAATACTGCATTTGCTTTAATATCATCAATTAATTCATAGCCTATGGAATCAAAACCATTTTTAATTTTATTTATAATTAATTCACCATCGGGAGCCGCACTTAGCATACCAAGTACATTTTCAAAAACAAACAATTTGGGTTTATAATGGTCAACTAATTTTAAATAGCTTTGAAAAAGATAATTTCTATAATCATTTTTCATTCCATTTTTATCTCTAATTCTGCCAGCAATTGAATATGCTTGACATGGAGGACCTCCAATTATAACATCTATTTTATTTTTATTAGCAAAATAGTCAAAGCCAAATGAAGAGCCATATTCATTATCGTCAATCCATCCATTTATCAGCTCCTCTGTTCGTTGAATATCGAATCTCAAAACAAATTGTTCAGCATTCTCATAATTCCAACGTTCTTTTAGACGCTTAATCAATGTTAAGCAAGCTGATTTATCCCATTCTACACAAGCAACAGCATTATAATAACCAGTTTGTTCAAATCCATCTGTTAGACCTCCACAACCGGCAAATAAATCTAAATAATTTAATTTCCTACCTTTTTTCATCATTCTCAATTATATATTTTTTCAATTGTTTTGCAAGATTGTAACTAAGCATAGGTGGCACAGCATTACCTACTTGTCTGTTTTGTTGTGTTTTTGTTCCATAAAATACAAAATCATCTGGAAAGGACTGTAATCGCGCATTTTCTCTAACTGTAGGTACACGATTGTATTTATAATGGAAGTGATTCCTGTGACCTGTATCAATAGTTCTAGATGGCTTTTTGCTATGGTATCTAGTCCAAGCCTCATTAAATTTGCGACTAGTCCCTACTCCTGGAGGTAAATCCTTATAATTTCCACCTTCAGGCACAAGAGAAATTACACTTTTTACTTCTTCTGTATGATTCGTAGCAACATGGTTATGTAGTTTTCTTGAATTCTTACGCATTTTCTTTTGATATTCAGTAAGTGGTTTGGATGTATATTCAACAACCTCTTCACCTAAATCTAATTCTAAAGAGGGAAGATCTGAAAGTGCTTCTTCACAAGAAACATAATTTTCTGGTGTTTTTATTTTTTCTGGAAATTTAAAAGTTCCTATATCGTTTCTAACACCGACAAATACAAGTCTTTTTCTTATCTGAGGAACCCCATAATCAGCTGCACATACAACTTCAACATTGACGTTGTATCCTAGATCAGTAAAACATTCTATTATTTTGTTTTTAACTTCACCGCCATACAATGTTGCCATACCAGTAACATTTTCAATTAAAAAGGCTTTTGGTTTAAAATATTTAACAGTACTAACCATTGCTAAATATAGTTTATTTCTTTTATCATAAAAATTTCTTGGACCAGTTAATGAAAATCCTTGACATGGAGGTCCTCCAATAATCACATCAACATTTTTGTTTTCTATAAGTTTATCAATTTTTTCACATATATCATCGTCAGCTAAATTAATATTTTCAGCTTTAGCACCTTTATGATTATTTTTAAATGTATTCAGTGCTGCATTATCATTGTCGATACCAAGCAAAACATCAAACCCTGCTTGTAAAAAACCGTATGATAAGCCACCACAACCACAAAATAAATCTAATACATTTAATTCCATTTCTATTCCTCTGTAAAGATTATACCTTAAATAAAATAATTTATCAGCTTTGTGTCTAAATGTTTCTTATAGATATTTCTTGTTAATTACTTTATATGCATAAAGTTTTAAGTGATAAATACGACACCTAAAAAGGAGGTCGTATGAGCAAAAGCAAGAAATACAAGATTAAGCAAAAAGATTTTAGGAAGTTAGAAAAATTAGCTGAGAGAATTTATAACACAGTTGTTGTAATTGATTATTTCTGTCAAAAACAACAAGAATATGAGGAGCTTAGAAACATAACACCAATTATTGAAAATCTTAGGCGTGATTCTGATAAATTAAATGTTTATTTCATAAATTATCCGGAAGGTTTTTAAATATAATTAAAATGTTGTTTAAAAGCTGTTTAAAAAGCTTTGTATTAAATTTTATTGTAAAAAATGGTAGGAAAATTATATACCCCAAAAAAGACTTGCTTAAATTCCATTCTAATAGGCTATCAATTATGTTTAATTGATAAGTTTTTAAATAGATTGCTTGATATTTAACCTATTGAGAGCGATATATGTCATTGTTAACAAGAGGTAACAATGATTGAATTAGGCAAAAAATATAAACTTAAAAAGATTAAAGGCTTTGAAAACTATGATAATGAGTATTACAAAGTAATCGGCTTTTATAACTCCGACACTGTAATTTGTGAAAATGCTTGCAGAGAAAGCTTTGTGTTTATGAAAGAGTTTTTAATAAATCCACAAAAGCCTGATGAAATCTATTCAGATTTAATACTTGAAAGGAAAGAATAATGGCAGAAAAAGACTATCACTTATACGGTACAAAGGTTTTAAACTTAAAGACTCAAGAAATCGGATTGCTGATTTGTATTTGGAAAAATAAATTTGCAGATACTGAGATAGATTATGCAACTTGTGTTGATAAACAAGGCAAAAGATATAATATAGAGCTTGATAACATACGAGGGTTTGAAGATGATTTTGAAAAATAAGCTAACAAGAGAAACCTTAGAAATAACTTATCCTGAATTTAGAAAAAAGTTTGCAAAAGAAATTAGGACTGCTTTTGAAAGTTACCGTAAAACGCAACTAAATAAGTATTCTTATAACTTTAAGGATGATAATTCCATGGAATACAATTTCTACTTCCAATTACAATGGAACTTTAATCACTTTGGAAATTCTAATTGGTATATTGAAAGAATATAAAAGATCATAGCTCCCTTTGATAAAGCCAAATTTGGTAATCAAGCAATCTAGGGGTTAAATGTTGGTATTTAGTTCTTAATAGTGTGCAGCATTTTTCTAAAATTACTTGTGCCTCATTTAATCCTACTTTTTGCTTTAAAACCGATTTAAGAAATGCAATAATTTGTCTATCTGGTTTAATCATATTATCATCTCCCGCAAGCATCAAAAAGTATTTTAACGAGATTCCACTTTTTTGTCCCGGAATATTTTTTATATCTGTAATAAGATTATTATTCCCATAAATATTATTAATATCTTGAAAATATTCAATTTTATATTTTTTTAATACCATAGCAAATTCAAAAACTGCATCTGTTTTTAAAATTCCATTTTTAGGTGAAGTTCTATTTCTATTTTGAAAAATCACTTGAGTAAAGTCATATTTCCCTTGTTTTGAAAGGAAATTACTAATAGATTCTTGTTCTTCTGTAGGGGGAAGATCTACATTGTCCCGAAATTTTTTATATGCAAAAAATTGGCAATACCTCTCTACAACTTTTTGAACTGTTTGATATTTTATTCCAATCGAAAAAACAGCATCTATCAAGCATAAAGGTAGACTTTGATAATAATATTCTTTTGGTAATTTTGCATTTTTTAAATTCAAATAGCTATCACAAAATGTAGCTAATTTTATTAAATTATTATCATTTATTAGAATATTTAGTTCTGTATGTTGCATATAATGTTCCTTAAATTGAATAATAATAATTTTTAATTTTTTCTGCCATCATTTTGCGACGCTCTTGCAAGAATATTTCATAATCACATGCTTGCATTGTATAAATATCCTCTGGAATACAATTAATTTTTAAATTATTAACTAAATCATTTTCATTTAAAATTGTACCAATGCAGCATTGACCTTTTAGACATTGCTCTTTTGCTTGAGCAAAATATTCATTTGGCGCTTTTTTACCAATTGAAATATTTACACCTGTATCAAGATAAGTATAGTTCGCAACTTGGTTATATTTTGCCTTATCTTCGTATCCATTTTGTTTCAAATATTCTTTTGGGAAAATGTGATGTACATCACCCATAACCGAAATTAAATCAGCAACTTTTGTTGTATTTGAAAATAACGAAGCTTCAGCATTCCATACTTGTGCTGCGATATAAGTATTAAAATATGGACTATTAATAGAAGAGGTCTCTAAATTCTGTACTAAACCAACTGTCCAAAAAGTTTCAGACAATTCTGCTTCTTCAACTTCCCTAAAATATTCCTTGAATCCTTTTGCTGCAATACTTCTTAAATCTTTATCCATTTGAGATTCTGGAGAGCCGATATATCTACCTGTCAATGTTGACATAATAAACCATTTTTGGACAAGGCGTTTTACTTCTATTTTATCAATATCTTTTGAATTACTTAGAAGTAAATACAATGTATATGCAAAATCTAAAGTCATCTGAGAATTTAGTAATTTTTCGCTTATAAATCCACAACCTTTTATTGCAAGTACAAAGTTTTTAAAATTATATTCGTTCATGAAATTTTTAACGCCTGCTGTTAACTTGGCAAAACTTTCATCAGCAATTTCTTCTTTGTATGTTCTTGTTTCAAAATCTCTACCAGAAAGCAAACTTACTAAATCACCTAATTTACCCCTACCAAATTTATGCATTAAGCAAACTCTCAACATATCATTATATTCAGGATCATAGATTGCTTCTTTATCATCTTTTAACCATTTTAATAAACCTGCGAATTCGGATTTCATAAATTCATCATCCGTTGCAGATAATTTTTCATAGAAATTCGGATCGACAGCTAGGTGACAGAAATAATCAATCGCTTTTCTAAGAATATTACCACCATATTTTGAGTCAGCAGCAATTTTTGACATTGCAAAGTCTGCTTCATTTAGACGTTTGCCTTGAGAGTTGATTCTTACAAATATTTCAGTAACTTCATTTATATCCAAGTCAGGAACTAAAATAATCGTACCCATTTGACAGGTTCTTATATCCAATAATTTTTGAATAGCTCTATTTATAACATCACTTGATGTTTCGGGGTTGTTTTGAATATATTCATTAATAAAATTAAAAGCATTAAAATCAGGTTTAAAAACTACTGAAATATCTGGAATCCAATTTTTACTTTTTACATGAGCAGGAGTTTGAACGGCAAAACGTTCTTCATCATCTTTAGCTAAAGGATTAAACGCTATTTTATATGCTTTTTGTTCGTAGTCCTCTGTTAAAATTTGTTGTCCGGCAAGTGCAGTCATTAAAGCAGTAACACGTTGCTGTCCATCAATTAATATTTTTGTTCCGCCTGCTTCTCTGCCATCTTTTAAGCGTACAGTTGGATTTTGCCATATGATTAAATATCCCGTCGGATAACCATTATACAAAGAATCAACCAAATCTCTTACGTTCTTAGGTTTCCAAACAAATGGTCTTTGAATTTCAGGAATAGAAATTTCCCCACTATTAATAAAACCTAATATGTTATCTACTGAATACTGTGCAACAGAATACTTGTTAACCATATTTCACTCCTTTTCTACAAGGATAACATAAAGTATATTAATATTTTAATAATATTTATTAGAATACTGCCAACTATGTATCAAAACTATTTATATACAAATTTACTCCCCAATTAACATTTTTAAGTCATAATACAAATCCTTAAACTCTCTTTTTCTTCGCCATAAGGTTTCTGCTATTTTACAGTTCAAATTATTAGCCATTGTATTATGGGTTAAATTCCTTAAAAGATAGCAATAAATAGTTGTAAACTTTGCTTTTTGGTCTGCAGAAAAGGTTTTATCCTCAGATGATTTTAAAAGATTTTCAGATACAAAAATTTGATTGCAGTATAGGTATAAATATACTTCTTGATTAAAAAACTTTCTATGACGTGCTTTTTGTGGAGATTTTAGATAGTAGAAATCTAATTTCTGTTTTTGCCTTTGGTAAATTAAAGTTCTGAATATTGTATAAATTTTTTGAACTTGGTCTTCCCCTATATTTACAATATGAGATACTTTTATTGAATTTATGTTTTCACAAAAACACCTTAATACAATATCATTTATTATTGCAGGGTATGTTTTAAATATAGAATAATTTTGAACTGAAATTTTATTCCTTTGAAACACATATTCATTTTCTTGCTTTATTAATTTATTTTCATCAACAAATTTTGACAATATCAGTAAAAGTTCTGCTTTAGGGATTTCTGATAAAATTTCTAAATTCTCAAGCGTAAATTTGTTGAGCCTTTTGCAAAGTTTCAATATTTGTTCTTTCATATAGTAGTTTCCTTAAAATATTTTCATCAATCTGTTTTAATTGATTTGTAATCGCAAGTTTTTCTATTTTATTTATTAATTTAATAATTTGTCTAAATTGGTTAACTCTTGTTGCAAGATATTCTATACCATCAGGTGTAAAATGAATTTCTGTTAGTTCGTTTAAAATCTGTTTTACATCTTCAAAATCATATCGTTCAAACTTAAATGACTTATAAATCCTATCTATAATATGAGGATATCTTGAAAGTTTTTTATCTATGTTGCCCATTCCAACAAGCACTAAAGGACAAGAAGTTGTATCATACAAATCTCTCAGTGTTTCTATTGTATTTCTTTCAAGCAAGTAATCTACTTCGTCAATTATTATAGGTTTTGGATTTTCTTTAAGTTTCTTCTCTATTAAATTAAAAGTTTCCTGAATATGCCAAAACGGTTCTTCTCCTAATTCTTCTGCAATTTCAGATAACAACCACCGACTTGTCATACCTTGGTTTGCTCTTACATATATGCAATCATTTTTAAAAGTCCACCACTTTATAGTTTCTGATTTTCCGAGTCCATACTCTCCATAAACAAGAATAATTTTAGGTATATTATTGGGCAGTTGTTTTACCGCCTCCATTAATGATACAAAGTTTTTGACGTTCTTTGTTTTTACAAATACTTTATTCATCTTAATACACTCCTTCTTGGTCAAATACATTTTTCTCATTATGTTCGCAATCTGCGTATAAATTGGCATATTCATCATTATTTAAATCCCTCTCAAGCCATTTTCTTTGTTCAGGATTGGTACAACCGTATTTCATTAACCATTCATATTTTTCATAATCAGCGTTAAATACTGGAACATTCATTTGCTCTTCCCGAAAGTTTAATTTGCGTTTTAATGGTGTTTTAGTCTGTTCAAATTTTTCAATTCCAATAACTTCTTCCTGTTCAATCTCTATAGCTTCTGCTTTTTCTTTTGGAAAGTATCTGAGGAAGTCTTTCTTAGCTTTTTTGAATTGTCTTTGTTGTTTTTGAATTTGTTGCTTATATTGTTCCATATCTTTTACTGTGCCCAAATGATTTGCCATTGGGTGAACTTTTTCAACTTGTCTTGCGACACATAAAAATTCACCTTTAGTTGAATAAACGTGTATTTTAGTTAAATCAAATAGACTGTATCTAATGTAAACAGAATCTCTTAAACCTAAAATTGAATCACTTCTATAATGAAGTCCAAGAAATGTTATTCCGTGCTTATTAATAGTTCTAACTTCAGTTTTCATCATTAAATCATTTAAGATATTTTTATCGATTTCTTGTTTTTGAACACTATTTAAACATTGTTTAATTGATATTTGAGGAGCGTTTGGACAAGGTTTTGAATTGTGAAAATCTAGCCAACAATCAATGTATTTTATTAATTCTTGTATAGTTGGAATGTAATTATTTGTGAGTTTTTTGTGCATATCTCTATGAAGTTTTTCTCCTCGTTTCATCCAAGCCGGTTTATTTTCAATACTTGTTCCAATGTAGTTTGGCATTATTTTTTCAAATTCTTCTTGAAATTCAAGAAAGAATCTTTCAATAACTTTTGCTCTTGCGTTATATGGTTTAGCAAATACTGATTTGATTCCGAGATTGGCATAGATTCCATTAAATCCAGCTTCGTCAAAATCACAGGATTGAAAATACTTTGCTTTAAATGCCCTACCATTATCTTGGTAAACTACCTTCGGAATCATACCTAAATTAATGATGGCATTTCTTAATGCCGAAGCAATACATTGAGTGTTTTCACTCATCATAATTTCATAACCAACCAATGCTGTTGATTTCCAATCTAAAAAACCAACAAGCGTTGCTCTTGTTGGTTTACCTGTAAATGGATTAATTACTTGAAAGTTTAGAGTATGTCCATCAGCAATAAGTACATCACCAACTTCAAGTTTAGAAATATCTCTTTCAATATATGCTTCCACTTTATCGTGGTATGCTTTTTCACCTTCTCTAAATAGTATCCATCTTGAATAATTATTCTTTTTGTAATGTTCAGCGTATCTTCTAAATGTAATAATGTGGGGAATATTTTCAATTCCTTTCTTTTCTAGTATATGCTGAGTTAATTTTATCGCTTTTGTAACAGAAAATTTATTTGGATGTAGAAGGAATTTAATAAATATATCTTTCATTTCTTGAGTGAGGATTGTATTATATTCACCCTGTTTTGTATATTTGTAATTAGGAAGTAACACCCTATAATCTTCATTATCTTCATATGCCCAAATCCATCGATGAAGTGTGCCTATTGAAATACTTCCAATAAATTTATGTATTTTAGGTAAATACATTCCACTATTGTATAAATCTAAAAATATTGAATCGGCTTCTTTTTTAGTTTTGTATTTAGTTCTCATATTCTGAAGAGCTTTTACAATATCCACTCTAGCAAGTGCTGTTAATTTTGCACTTTCTGTTATGAAGTTTTTATTGTTAATATTATTGCTGATACTATTAATCGGAACAAATGCGGTGCAATTTGATTGAGTTGCATCTTTAATTAATTCATCTTGGAGTTTTTCTTGAATTTCTGGTTCTAGTGATGAGTATAATATCTCGTATGATTTACCTCCAAAAACTTTAACAACACGTGCTACATATTTACCTTTTTGAATTGCTAATCTTAATGAACGATTGCTTTTTAACCCTTTTAATTCTGCTATTTTATTAATAGAGACGAACGAGTTAAAAGTGGTGCTTGCACCAACTTTTCCCAGATGCAAGGAGCTAAAAGCTTTGCTTATATCTATATATTTTTCGTTTTTCATCGTAGACACACATTAGCTCGGAATTAAATGTATTGGAACATCACTTCCGAGCTTTGTGTCATTCTTGTATCATTAAAATTTCCAAAACCTTGTGTTAATTTTTCCGAAACTTGGTGTTAATTTTTAATCAAACTAACCGTAAAATATCAAACTACCGAAAAGCATTGAAAATAAAGTGAAAGTGCGAGCAGTTAAAATGCAGATAAAGTGCAAGAAAGATTAGTTTGATAATTCTATAATTAAACAACTTCCGACCGCTAAAACTCAAACAACAAGCGGACTTTACAAAAAAATATCAAACTAACCGTTCCTGTCAAAGTGATTGAACTAATACAATAATAAAAATACAAAAAGATGGAACTCAAATATGAATTCCGTCTTTTTATTTTTATCTTATATATTAATTAATATATTAAATACAAAATTAAAAAAATTTTTAATTTTGTGTCGGACAAATAATTTTAAAAATATATGTTAAATTTTTAATTTGTCTGACATTTAGTTTTAAA
>OJNH01003149.1_pt1 | contig 10768 bp, 13 predicted proteins | sample 1597361 | NCBI WGS metagenome assembly OJNH01 (sample SAMEA2452136, study PRJEB22498) | human gut metagenome | biome: human feces; feature: human gut; material: feces | place: Australia | collected 2012
AGGGCTTAAGAGAAGATTTAAGTGGACCGTACATCCAAGATTATTTTAAAGAAAGAGGCTATTATGTCACTTCTTATGAAATCCTTCCTGACGAACAAGCCTTAATTGAACAAGCATTGATTAATTTGTCAGATCGTTGTCATAATGATTTGATTATTACTACTGGTGGAACAGGGTTAAGTATGCGAGATGTCACACCAGAAGCCACACTAAAAGTAGCAACACGAAATGTACCGGGTATTAGTGAAGCAATTCGCTATGAATCAATGAAATATACTAATCGTGCCATGCTTTCAAGAGGCGTATCTATTTTAAGAAATCAAACATTGATTATTAATTTGCCAGGAAGTTTAAAAGCTGTTAAAGAAAGTTTAGATATTATTATTGATCCTTTAAAACATGGGTTAGAAATTTTAAAAGGAGAGGCACATGATTGTGCTCGAAATGATGGTTGATTTATCACCTCTTTATATTTCTTTAAAAACAGCAATTATTACAATTATCATTACTTTCTTTTTAGGTTTATTTCTTGCAAAATGGACATTGAATCGAAAACATGATTTAACGAAAATTATTTTAGATGGTATTTTTACCATGCCTCTTGTTTTACCACCAACCGTTATGGGATTTTTCTTACTAATGATCTTTGGGGTTAATCAACCGATTGGAAAACTTTTCTTCCATGTTTTTCATTATAAAATTGCTTTTAGTTTTTCAGCAACAGTTATTGCTGCTGTCGTGATTTCTTTTCCTCTAATGTATCGTAGCGCCAAAGCCGCCATGGAACAAGTAAATCATGATTTGATTGATGCAGGAAGAACACTGGGAATGTCAGAAAAGCGCATTTTCTTTACAGTCATTTTACCTGAAGCTATGCCAGGTATTATTAGTGGGGGTGTTCTATCATTTGCGAGAGGTTTAGGAGAATTTGGAGCAACGGCTATGCTTGCAGGAAATATAGTTGGAAAAACAAGAACTTTACCTTTAGCGGTCTATAGTGAAGTTATGTCAGGAAATTACGATAATGCAGGTGTTTATGTTTTTATTATTGCTGTTATTTGCTTAATAGCTGTTATTGGTGTCAATATTTATCAATACTCTCTTAAGAAAAAAAGGAGTTTTTAGATGAAATTAGAAGTTGTAATTTTTAAAAAGTTGGCAGAATACGACTTAGATGTATGTTTTGAAAGTCATGAAGACCGACTTGGCTTAATGGGACCAAGTGGAAGCGGTAAGAGTATGGTTTTAAAATGTATTGCTGGAATTATAACACCTGATGCAGGACGTATTGTTTTAGATGATGAAGTTTTATTTGACAGTGATTTAAAAATTAATATTTCGCCACAAAAAAGAAAAATAGGATATATGTTTCAAAATTACGCATTATTTGACCATATGAATGTTTATCAAAACATTGCTGCGCCTTTAAAAGCACATCATGAAGATAAACAAGTGATTAAAGAAAAAGTTCAACAAATCATGGAAGACTTTCAAATAGATGATTTACAAAAAAGATATCCTCGTCAATTAAGTGGGGGACAAAAGCAACGTGTTGCTTTAGCACGGTTACTTGTTTATAATACAAATCTTGTTTTATTAGATGAACCTTTTAGTGCTTTAGACGAAACATTGAAAGAACAGTTACTTAATGAAACAAAGAAAAAACTTGTTGAATATCAAAAAAAATGTCTGTTTGTAACACATAGTCCAAAGGAAATAGAAATGATGTGTGGTAATAAATTAAAAATAAAAAGGGGGAGATTGGAAAAATGAAAAAGTTATTAAGTTTAATGTGTAGTATATTAATGATTGTTACTTTATGTGGATGTTCCTCAACTCAAGATCAACAAGAAGAAGTAACATTAACACTTGCTGCTGCAGCAAGTTTGGAAAATGTGTTTGAAGATAAACTTATTCCTGAATTTGAAAAAGAAAATCCAAGTATCAAAGTTCAAGGAGTTTATGATTCAAGTGGTAAATTACAAATTCAAATTGAACAAGGTTTAAAAGCAGATGTTTTCTTTTCAGCAGCAACAAAACAAATGGATGCTCTAGTTGATGAAAAATACATCAATAAAAAGGATGTTGTTGATTTATTAGAAAATAAACTTGTTTTAATTACTGGTAAACAAACAACAACAGAAGTAAAAGATTTTGCTGATATTGCAAAAGCAGAAACAATTGCTATTGGTGATCCTGAAGTTGTACCTGCTGGTCAATATGCAAAAATGGCATTAACTCATTTAGGATTATATGATGCTTTAACTTCAAAATATAGTTTAGGGGGAAACGTTACTGAAGTGTTAAACTGGGTTGCTTCTTCTTCAAGTGAAGTAGGTATTGTTTATTCAACGGATGCTAAAAGCAGTAAAGATGTAAAAGTTCTTGCAACATGTGAAAATAGTTTATTAGATGAACCTGTTATTTACCCAGTTGCAAAACTTGCTCAAACAAAACATAGTGATGAAACTGAAAAATTCATAAAATTCATTCAAAAGAAATCTTCTTTAAAACAATTTGAAAATTACGGGTTTACTGTTAATAAATAATATGAAAGAAATTAAAACAGAAGATGCCATAGGCAGTGTTCTCTGCCATGACATCACAGAAATTGTAAAAGACCAAAGAAAAGGTCCTCGTTTTAAGAAGGGCCATATTATTAAAGAAGAAGATATTGAAGTATTATTGAATTTAGGGAAAGAACATCTTTATGTTTTTGAAAAAGATGAAACAATGATGCATGAAAATGATGCAGCAGAAATATTATGTAATCTTTGTTTCAATGAATATATGAAAAAAAGCGCTATTAGTGAAGGAAAGATTGAACTTACAAGTACAATTGATGGATTGTTTAAAGTAAATCGAGAAGAACTTTTTAAGGTCAATTCTTTTGGACAAATGATGATTGCGACAAGACAAGGGAATGTACCTGTAAAAAAAGGGGATAAACTTGCAGGTATGCGTATTATTCCACTCGTTATTGAAAAAGAAAAGATGAAACAAATCCAAGAAAAAGTTCAAAAACCTATTTTAAAAATCATGCCTTATCAAATAAAAACAGCAGGAATTATTACTACAGGTTCAGAGGTTTATAAAGGGAGAATTAAAGACACATTTACGCCAGTCATCGTAGAAAAATTAAAAGAATACGGGGTAGAAGTTACTTACCATAGTTTATCATTAGATGATCATGAAATGACAACCAGTAAAATCAATGAAGCTTTAAAACAAGGAGTGGATCTTGTTTTATGTACAGGAGGAATGTCTGTTGATCCTGATGATAAAACGCCACTGGCGATAAAAAATACAGGTGCAAAAATTATAAGCTACGGGGCACCTGTTCTTCCTGGAGCAATGTTTTTATTAAGTTATAAAGGTGATGTTCCAATTGTTGGATTACCAGGATGTGTCATGTATTCACGTCGAACAATCTTTGATGTTGTTTTACCAAGACTTCTTGCTAAAGATTTAATTACCAATGATGAACTTGCTTTGCTTGGTGAAGGAGGACTTTGTTTAAGTTGTCCTGTTTGTACTTTTCCAAATTGTGGACTTTCGAAAGGATAAAAATGACTTATAAAAATCCACAGAAATTTGATTTAAAGATTCGTCTTTATAACCAAGAAAAAAGCTTTGGTAAAGGTGTTTATGAACTGGTGAAAAAAACACAAAGTTTTGGTTCCTTATCAGGAGCTTACAAAGCTATGAAAATGTCAAATTCAAAGGCATGGAAAATTTTAAAAAGAGCGGAAGAGGATTTAGACATGCCTCTTGTTGAACGTATTAGTGGTGGTAAAGATGGTGGTGGTAGTAAACTTACTCAAGAAGGTGAAGAATTGTTAGAAAAGTATGAAAAATTTATTCAAGAAATGAATGAATATGCAGGTGCTCGGTTTAAGGAGATTTTTGAAGATGAATAAACAGGAATATTTAATTATTACTTTTCATTCATTAGATGATGCAATGGATTTAGATGCTAAACAAACATCTTCTATGAAAGGACGCTTAATTCCTAAACCATCTGTTATTGATGCAGGATGTGGCATGTGTTTTTCTTGTCAAAATAAAGAAATGGAAAAATGGAAGATTTTTCTTGAAGAAAATCAAATTCATTATGAAAAAATAGTAAAGGTTGTGTTTTAAATGAAAGAAAAACTTTATTGTAAAAGTGGTGGCTGTAGTGCTAAATTAGGTGCTAAAAAATTAACTCATATTTTAGAAAAAATCGATAAATATCCCAATTCTAATTTACTTGTTGGCTTTGATAGTCATGATGATGCCTCTGTTTATCAAATAAATGAACATCAAGCCATTGTTTCAACACTTGATTTCTTTCCACCAATGGTAGAAGATCCTTATTTATTTGGACAAATTGCAGCAACGAATGCTTTAAGTGATGTTTATGCTATGGGTGGAACTCCTTTGACAGCTTTAAATATTGTTTGTTTTAACGATCAAGCTGATTTAAATATTTTAGGAAAAATCATTGAAGGTGGAAATGATAAACTAAAAGAAGCAAAAGTTGTTTTATCAGGAGGACATTCCATCAAAGATGAATCAACAAAATATGGCTTAAGTGTTACAGGAATAGTAGATCCAAATAAAATGATTCAAAATAATGGCGTACAAGTGGGAGATACATTAATTCTTACTAAAAAACTAGGAGTAGGTTTGGCATTAAATGCTTATCGTTTAAATGATGCGCGTCAAGAAATACTTGATGAGGTTTTTAAGAGTATAACAACACTTAATAAATATGCATTCGATGTTTTAATATAGAACCGGGTAAATTTGAATTGGGGGAAGAGGAGAGGGACTTAATTTTAGGCGAGGCTCTGGGGGTAAGGGCTATGCTTCATTTTGATATGTTGCGTCTGTTCGGTCCTCTGACCTCCGAATTGGATAAAGAAAGTATTCCTTATTTTAAGGATTGTCCTTATTATGTTAATGAATTTTATTTAAGTGGAGGCGCTCAGCATAATCGCAATGCTATGAAAAATAAAGTTTGTTTTGACGAGGAAAACTTTGTTTTAGAAGAAATTCTTTATGATCCACAAACAAGTGGAGGACTTCTTGCCAGTGTTGCAAGTGATGATATAGAAAATATTTTAAATGATTTTAACCAAGCAGGACTTGCTTGTTATGTGATTGGTAAAATCGTTGAAAAAGATCAATTTAATATTTATGTACGTTAGGAGATTATTATGGAAATTTTAGATGCTCGAGGACTTGAATGTCCATTACCAGTTGTTAAAACAAAGGAATTATTAAAAGAAATTGATAAAGTAAAAGTACTTGTTGATAATGAGATTGCGATTGAAAATTTAACAAAATTTGCAGGAGTAAGACATTATCAAATTGTTACAGGTGATGACGGAGATGATTTTTATGCAATTATTGCTAAAGAAGGTATTGATGAAGAATTAGATTTTAATGAAAAAAGTGGAGATGTTGTTGTTATTTCAAGTAAAACAATGGGAAGCAATGAAGAACTTGGTGTTGTTTTAATGAAATCATTTATCTTTGCACTTACAAAACAAGATCAATTACCTAAAGAAATGATTTTTTATAATGAAGGTATTTTCCTTACTACAAATGAGGGAGATATTTTAAATGATTTAAAATATCTTGAAAGTCAAGGTGTTGATATTGTAAGTTGTGGAACATGTCTCGATTTCTTTAAACGTAAAGAGTTATTACAAGTAGGAACTGTTACAAATATGTATGATATTGTTGAAAGAATGGAGAAGGCTGAAAAAATTATTAAGCCATAAAAGATAAATGAAAGATTTAGTTATTGTAAGAGGTGGTGGCGATATTGCTACAGGGACCATTTATAAACTTTTTAAATGTGGATTTAAGGTCTTGATTTTAGAAATTGAAAAACCTAGTGCCATTCGAAGAAATGTTGCTTTTTGTGAAGCTATTTACGATACGCAAAAACAAGTAGAAGACGTCACTTGTTATCTAGCACATGACTATAATGAAGCAAAACAATTTTTAACGGAAAATAAAGTGACGTTATTGATTGATCCAGAGGCTAAAGCCATTGATTATTTCAAGCCAGAGGTTGTTGTTGATGCCATTCTTGCCAAAAAGAATTTAGGAACAACAAAAAAGATGGCTCCAATTACCATTGCTTTAGGTCCGGGATTTATGGCAGGTAAAGATGTTGATGTTGTTATTGAAACGATGCGAGGGCATAAACTTGGAAGACCGATTTATCAAGGAACTGCTTTAAAAAATACAGGTGTACCAGGAGTCATTAAAGGTTATGGAAAAGAACGTGTTATCCATTCTCCTAATGCAGGAACTGTAAAACATGTAAGGCATTTAACAGATATTGTTAAAAAAGGTGAAGTGATTGCTTACGTTGATCAAACACCGATTTATGCGACAATGGATGGATTACTTCGTGGCTTAATTAAAGAAGGTTTTGTAGTCACTCAAGGTTTTAAAATGGCAGATATTGATCCACGTGAAGATGAATATGAAAATTGTTTTACTATTTCTGATAAAGCACGCTGCATTGCTGGTGGAGTCATTGAGGCTATCTTTTATTTAAAAGGACATAGAAATGATTTATCTTGATCAAGCAGCAACCAGTTTTCCTAAAATTAAAGAAGTTCAAGATGCAGTAATTGATTGTATGAATCATTGTACCAATGCGAATCGTTCTACCAGTACGACAAGTTTAAATGCGAGTCGTTTGATTTATCAAACACGCAAACTTATTAAAGAATATTTTCATGTACCTCAAGATGGATGCGTGGTCTTAAATAGTGGAAATACAGAAAGTCTCAATACATGTATTAAAGGTATTCTCAAAAAAGGTGATCACGTGATTACGACCTACGCAGAACATAACAGTGTTTTAAGACCGCTTTATCAATTAGAAAAAGCGAATATTATTACCTTATCTATTACCTCACCTACAGTAGAGGGTATTAAAAAACATCTTCAAAAAAAGACAAAAATGATTATTGTAACACATAGTTCTAATGTGACGGGTGAAATTTATCCAATTGCTGAAATTGGAAAACTAGCGCACGAAAATGGTATTTTGATGATGAGTGATATTGCTCAAAGTGCGGGACATCTTCTCATTGATATGGAAAAGATGAATTTAGATATTTTATGTTTTAGTGGTCATAAAGGGTTGCTTGGAAATAGTGGAGTTGGTGGTTTTTGTTTGGCTCAATCTATAGAAATAGAACCTTTAATAAGTGGTGGAACAGGAATGGACTCTTTTAATCATTTTCAAAGTGATTACTACCCTGAACATGTTGAAGCGGGGACACGTAATATGACAGGAATCGCTTCTTTAAAGGCAGGTATTTTTTATTTAATGAAATATCATGATGAAAAATCAAAATACACAAATGAATTAGTTGAACTTTTATATGATGGTTTAAAAAATATTCCACAAGTTGTTTTGTATGGCGATTTTAAAGAAAGAACACCAATTCTTGCATTTAATATACAAGGAATGGATAGTTTTCAAGCGGCCGATCTTTTAAATAATAAATATGATATTGCAATTCGTTGCGGTACTCATTGTGCACCTTTGATGCATCAACATCTCAATACAGTGGAAAGTGGACTTGTAAGAGTATCACTTTCATTTATGAATACAAAAGAAGAAATACAATTTTTCATCAAAGCAATTAAAGAAATTAGTGAGGGTAATTATGATAATTAGTGTTATTGGTTCAGGTGGAAAGACAACAAAAATAAAACAGTTAAAAGATCAATATTTAAAAGAAGGTAAGACTGTTTTAATGACAACTTCTACTCATATGAAAATTGAAGAAAATACACTAGTCGATCCGAGTTATGAAGAAATTATAAATGAAATTAAAAAGCATGGTTACGTACATGCAGGTAGTAAAGCCAAAAATCAAAAAATTAAAGCTTTAGATGATGAAGTGTTAGAAAGATTAAAAAAAGAAATAGATGTAATTTTAATTGAAGCTGATGGTTCTCATGGATTACCTTTAAAATATCCAAGAAATAATGAACCTGTTGTAGACAAAGATAGTAATGAAATTATTTTAATTACTTCTTTAAAGGGACTTGGGAAACCTGTTCAAGATGTTGTTCATGGTTATCAAGAAATGAAAGTTGATGGAAATCAAAGAGTAGATAGTCTTTTTATTCAACAACTTATCAACATCTATTTAGAAAAAATTAAAAAATATAATGTTTCTATTAAAATTCAAGTAAACGGAGCAAGTTCACTTTATGAAAAAGCACTAGCTTCGTTATTAGAAAATCAAAAGGAAGTAACACTTATTAATGAAGAATGGTTTTTGCCACAACCGAAACTTGTTATTTTGGGTGCAGGACATGTGAGCCAATATGTAAGTAAACTTGCTTCTATGTTGGCTTTCTATACGATTGTTATTGATGAAAGAAAAGAATTTGCATGTAAAGAATTATTTCCAGAAGCAAATGAAATTCATTGTGTTTCTTTTGATAAAGCTGATTCCTATTTTCCTAAGGAAGCAAATACATGTTATGTCATTGTGACAAGAGGACATAAAGATGATCGTTTGTGTTTAAAAAAGACACTTTTTCGACAAAGTCTTTATGTAGGAATGATTGGAAGCAAGAAGAAAGTTAGACAAACCTATGATGCTTTATTAGAAGAAGGGTATCAACAAGTTGAACTTGATAAAGTACATGCCCCTATTGGACTTTCAATAAAAGCGATAACTCCTGCAGAGATTGCTGTCAGTATCATGTCTGAAATTATAGCTATTAAAAATGAACATCAATATTCAAGCATGACAAGTGACTTATTAGAAGTACAAGGTGATGGTGTTTTATGTATTATTATCGATAAAAAAGGATCAACACCACGTACAGTTGGTAGTATGATGTTTATAAATGAAAAAGGAATTATTGGTTCTATTGGTGGGGGAAGAGAAGAATATCAAGCTATTTTAGATGCTAAGAATTGTCAAAAGGTAATGATGAAACATTATGAATTAAATAATAGCGAAAGTGCTAATTTAGGAATGATTTGTGGAGGAAGTAATGATGTGTTATTTCTTCCTATAAAGCAGCATTAGCTGCTTTTTTTATGTCTATAAATCTATTTTTTTGTATTATCTTGATGAAAAAATAGAGTTATGCTACAATTTTCTTGTTTTTAGAAGGTTAATTTAAATATGAGGGAGAGAATATGGAGAAAAAAGAGTATACAAGTCCTTATGATTTTGAAGGGAAAATTCCTTTAAAACAGGCAATTATTTTAGGTTTACAACACGTTCTAGCAATGTTCGTTGGTAACTTAACACCCGTACTTATTATTACGGGAGCTTGTGCTGCAACGCATGATGCAGATGTATTTGCTGCAATCCAAGTTTCGCTTTTACAAAATGCAATGCTTATTGCAGGTGTCGTTACTTTAGTACAATTATTTTCAATAGGTCCTATTGGTGGGAAAGTCCCAATTATCATGGGAACAAGTTCAGGGTTTATTGGTGTTTTCCAAAGTGTTGCTCATGTTATGGGTGGTGGTGTTTTAGGTTATGGTGCCATTATGGGAGCAAGTATTATTGGTGGTTTATTTGAAACGGTTTTAGGTTTTCTTTTAAAACCATTACGTCGTTTCTTTCCATCTGTTGTTACAGGAACAGTTGTTTTATCGATTGGTTTATCTTTAATCGGTGTTGGTGTTGCTTCTTTCGGGGGAGGAAGTAGTGCTAAAGATTATGGATCTGTAGAAAATCTTTTGATTGGTTTATTTGTTTTAGTTGTTATTTTAGCTTTTAAACATGGTACAAAAGGAATGCTAAGTAATTCGGCTGTTTTAATTGGAATTGTTTGTGGTTATGTTTTATGTATGATTTTACCATTGTTTATTTCAACAACAGGGGTTGCCGGTGATGGAACAGAGTTTGTTAAATCATGGGTTTTAAATTGGGATAAAGTGGCTCAAGCAAAATGGTTTGCTTTACCAAAACTCATGCCAGTAAAACCAGTTTTTGATTTAAGAGCAATCCTACCAGTTTTAATTATGTTTGTTGTTACAGCTGTTGAAACTGTTGGTGATATTTCTGGTGTTATGGAAGGTGGAATGGGCAGAGAAGCTACCGACAAAGAACTTTCCGGCGGTGTCATCTGTGATGGAATTGGTTCTTCGCTTGCAGCACTTTTTGGTGTTCTGCCGAATACTTCTTTCAGTCAGAATGTAGGACTTGTCACAATGACGAAAATCGTAAACCGTATGGCGCTTGCATCCGGAGCGGTATTCCTGATTTTATGTGGTTTATTCCCGAAACTTGCAGCACTGATTTCAATCATGCCGCAGAGTGTACTTGGAGGAGCTGCCGTTATGATGTTTTCATCCATCGTGATCAGCGGAATCCAGCTTATTACCAAATGGCCTATATCACCGAGAAATGTAACGATCGTTTCGGTTGCGCTTGGCGTTGGATACGGACTCGGTTCCAACTCCGCAGTTCTTGCACAGCTTCCGGAGAGCATCAACCTGATCTTCGGCGGCTCCGGTATTGTTCCGGCAGCGTTATTCGCAATCATCCTGAATATCGTTCTTCCGAAGGATGAAAAAACAGAGGTGGAAATGGCAGAGGAGATTCTGGCAGACAAAAAAGCAAAAGAAAAGTAAGTAAAATAAGAGAATGATAACAGGCAGGGACGAGTGGAAAAAACTCATTCCTGCCTGTTGTATATGTAGGAATGATAGTATAAAAGTAGTTCTGATGCCTGCAGGGGCAGTCTTAGAAGCTTTGTATCT
>OJNH01003151.1_pt1 | contig 10761 bp, 12 predicted proteins | sample 1597361 | NCBI WGS metagenome assembly OJNH01 (sample SAMEA2452136, study PRJEB22498) | human gut metagenome | biome: human feces; feature: human gut; material: feces | place: Australia | collected 2012
GTCTTTTCTTTTAAATTAATAGTACCATGTGCATGTTTTGGAATTTTTCTCCCATATCTATCAGTAGTGATTTCTCCATCATATGAATTTCTTAATTTCGGATTAATTAAATTATCAATATCATAACCTACTGTTAGTACAATTTGATTTGTTACTAATTGTTTTTCTACTAAATCTAAAACAAGTAAATCAGTCATTTCTTTTATAATCAATTTTGTTTGTTCATAATTATATGGACAATGTAATACTTGTCCTGTACTTATACTATTTGTAGCTGGTTTAAATGTTTTTATGTCTTTCATTGTACAAGGTTCATATCCCCAACTATGGTCTATAAGAAATTCTGCATTTATTCCAAATAATTTGTATAATAATTCTTCATTTTTTATTGAACATCTTGCGACATCTCCCATTGTGTATATACTATTTGCTTCAAGCTTTTTTGCATATCCTTTTCCTACTCGCCAAAAGTCTGTTATTGGTCTATGATTCCATAATAATTTTCTATATGTCATTTCATCTAATTCTGCTATTCTTACACCATTTTTATCTGCTTTAATATGTTTTGCACCTATATCCATAGCAATTTTAGCTAAATACATATTTGTTCCTATTCCACCTGTTGCTGTTATTCCCGTTGTTTTATAAACATCATTTATCATTGTTGTGACAAATTGTTTTGGCGTCATGTTTCTTGTTTTTAGATAATTTGTTATATCACAAAATACTTCATCAACAGAATAAGCATAAATATCTTCTTGTGCAACATATTTTAGATATATATTATATATTGTTGTGCTATATTTCATATAAAGTGACATTCGTGGCGGTGCTGCTATATAATCAAGTGCTAACTCCGGATTTTTCTTTAATTCTATATCATTAAATGATTTTCCTTCTAATCTATAATTAGGTGTTTTGTATCTTCTTTGATAATTTATTTGATTTACTTTTTGTATAACTTCAAATAGTCTTGCTCTTCCTGGTATTCCATAACTTTTTAATGAAGGACTTACTGCAAGGCATATTGTTTTTTCTGTTCTTGATTTATCTGCTACAACTAGATTTGTTTGTAATGGATTAAGTTTTCTTTCTATACATTCTACTGAAGCATAGAAACTTTTTAAGTCTATACAACAATATATACTCATATAAATTACCTCCATCTTTTTACTTTATTTATTATACTACTTTTTAATTATTTTGTAAACATTTGTTTTGTATGCAAAAGAACACTGCATTAGCAGTGCCCTTTATTTGGATTAAAATTTGATTAAAAAATGCTATCTGGAATATACACATAATAAATTCCTTTTGTTCTTATTCCATACCATTTTTTATATGCATCAGTCCGTTCCTCATCATATTCGTTTTCTCTTGCAAACCTTTTGAAATCCCACTGCAGACCCTTTTCCTGAATAATCTCGCTCTCAGGAATTTTAGAAAAAACTATATGTATCTTAGATTTCAGATCAGTAAGTTCTTTGACACCTTCTTTTTTTAGTATGTCTTTATAATCTTTTTCACTATCTACTAATAAGAATTTCTTTTCACTACAGCTTTCATCTATAAGTCCCCAAGATAAACTCCGTGAATTTTTCAGGAATAATCTTAATGCCACAGCTTCATTGCTTGAGTTTCTTTCTTCTTTTAAAAAACTTTCTAACCGTTTTACTAATTTCTGTGATATAAGAGTCTCATTTTCGATCTGTGATTTCTTTTCATCTTCAAATGGCTCTAAAAAACGGTTAATGTCTCTTACGATACCAATCATTGATTTCTCTTTGTCGATATCATCACATTTCATAAACATGTTTGTTCCATCTTCTAAAGACTTCTTAAACCTGTTAAAGTTTTTTTTCTGAATTCTTGTGGTATCTTCACCTACATGTACGATTTTGCTTTTGGTTACGTCTGACGGATATATTGTGTATGGATAAACAATTCCATTTTCAATATCTTTTTCTATGGTTTGTTCTATCCGAACTAACATCCGTTTGATGTTTTTTGATAAGGTTAACATGTGTTTTTTGCTCCTTTTCATTTTTTATTTATCTCCAAATTTTACGAGACATGATATTATTATAACACATTTTTAATCATTTTGGAATACTTTTTTTAATTTTATGAAAACTATTATCCTGTAACTTTAGGTATAAAAATTATCAATCCAACTATAGTAGAACTAATTGCCAATATTAATACTCCTCCTGCAGAAATATCTTTAGCAAGTTTTGCTTTATCATTTTTATATGGCATTATCATATCAACAACAGTTTCAATAGCAGTATTAAAAAGTTCACCACTAATTACTAAAGCAAAACATATAACGCAAATAATCCACTCATATTTATTAATTTTAAATAAAATTCCAGCAATAATAACCATTATCATTATAAATACATGAATTTTCATATTTCTTTCAGTTTTAAATGAAGAAAAAACTCCTTCAAATGCATATTTAAAACTATTAATTAATTTTTTGGATTTTACTTTAAATTTTCTTCTTTTCTTTAAATTCATTTTACTCTCTTCCTAATAAAAATTTAAATTCATCTGCTAACTCTGCTATTATTGCAGCTCCCGTTGGTGTAACAAGTTCGGTATCTATATCTATTTGTCTAAACCTTACACTAGAATTTGAAAATATTTCACTTGTTGCTGGTACTGGTACACTTATAGTTCCATGTGCACATTCAATAAATCCATACCCATCATTTACTACACTTGATATTATTTTATCAGGATTTATCTTGTTTATTAAAATTGCTGTTCCTATAATATCAACTATTGAATCTATTGCTCCCACTTCATGAAAGTGTATTTCATCAAGAGGTTTATTATGAACTTTACTTTCTGCTTTTTATGATGGTGTTCATGTTCTAATATTACATCAACATAAGTTCCTGTTATTCCATTTTTTACTTTTTTAGAAATATCTATATGATTTAAACACATAAATATTTTATCAAAAACTTTCACTAATTACAATCATATTATAATATTTATATATATTATTAATTCAAAATGTATTAATCTTTAATCAATATTTATCAATTCATATTCCCTTGAACCAAATCCAAGTTCATTTGCAGCCTCTATTGTATGAACTCCATTTTGTCTTTCAACTCTTGCTACAAAATGATCTCTTCCTGGGTCTTTTGAATTATACACGATATCAATACATGCTTGATCTATCGCTATAGGGTCTGTACTTGCTAGAATTCCAACATCTTGCATACATGGATCTTCTGCAACTGCACAACAATCACAATCTACAGACATATTACACATAACATTTATATATACAATCTTTCCTTTAAACATATTATGAACTGATGATGCTGAATCTGCCATAGCCTCTAAGAATTTATCTTGTTCTGGTAGGTTATCCCATAATTTTTCTTGGTCTTTTGTTACACCTGCAGAATGTATCCAAGATTTTCCTTCTGAAGAACCACATCCTATTGATAATTGTTTTAGTGCTCCTCCATATCCACCCATAGGGTGTCCTTTAAAGTGTGATAATACTAGCATTGAATCATAATTTTGTATATGTTTTCCAACATAATTTTTTTTAATTACTTTTCCATTAGGAATGTCTAATTTTAAGTCATCTCCATCTGCGTCCATTATATCTACATTAAAATATTTTGTCCAACCATGTTCTTCCATTATTTTTTCATGCTTTTCTGTTGTATTTCTAGCCCCACCATATGCTGTATTACATTCTACAACTGTTCCATTTACTTTTTCTACAATAGCTTTTACAAATTCTGGTCTAAGATAATTTTGATTTCCTTGTTCTCCTGAATGTAGTTTAACAGCTACTTTTCCTGGTAAATTAACTCCTAAAGTTTCATACATTTTTACTACACTTTCTGGTGTAATTTCTTTTGTAAAATATACTTTTGATTTTTCCATTTTTATCTTTCCTTTCCATTAGTTTTCTGCAAATGTTTTTGCAACTTTTTCAAGTTCATTTTTAATATGAATATGTTGTGGACAAACTTGTTCGCATTTTCAACATTTTATACATTCAGAAGCAGATTTTAGTCCATGTCCTCCAACTAACCATTCTTCTTGATGTTTTACAGAAGCTTTATCTTTATATAGTATTAACATGTTCATTGCAGTAAATGAACAAATTCCATTTCTGGATGGTCTGTTAATATTTTGTCTAATTCTTCAGGTGTAGAATGGAACGAAAATCCTGCATTTTTTGCTGCAATATGACATTTCTAAAAAGAAATTATTCCTAAATGTTCTAATAATATTTTTATTCCTAATACAACTAATATAATTCCTCCAACTAATTCTGCTTTATTTTGATACCTATCTCCAAATTTATTTCCTACTTTTACTCCTAAAATTGAAATAATAAATGTTATAATTCCAATAATAGATATTGCTAATAATAAGTTAACATCTAAAAATGCAAAAGTTATTCCTACTGCTAAAGCATCAATACTTGTTGCTAGTGCAAGAACTATCATTGTTTTAAAATCAACATTGTCATTTTTCTTTTCTTCTTCTTTATCAAATGACTCTTTTATCATATTTCCACCAATTACAGATAATAATACAAATGCAATCCAATGATCAAATATTGTTACTAAACTTTCAAAAGTTGTTCCTAAAAAATATCCAATCATAGGCATTAGAGCTTGAAATCCCCCAAAATATAAAGCAATAATAATTGCATTTTTCCAATTCATCTTTTTCATAGAAAGCCCTTTGCAAATTGATACTGCAAAAGCATCCATGGAAAGACCTACTCCAATCAAAAAGATTTCAATAAATAAACTCATACCAAATTCCTTTCTCCTTAAAATAAAAGAGACCCATGCATAAAAAATATGCATGAGTCTCGTTCTTTAAGATTTGCCAGGCTATACGCCATGATGTTGACAAACCGCGTCCTAAGACGTGTACTACTCCCTCATTCAACAGCTTGATAGTATCAAAGTCCTCGACATAAATCAAGCTATTTTTTAACTTTCATACTCATAAATTTACAAATAAAGATAATAATCGCACCAATGGCTGTCATTAAATAAACAAAAACAAATAAAGCATTCAATCCAATCGTATCTTGTAAAACTCCACCAAGAACATTTCCTAAGGTTGAACCTATTCCTGATGTCATAATCCCAATCATTGTTTGTCCTGACATTTGATCTTGGGTTTCTAGATTATAAGTTACATAATATGTAATAACTCCTGTAAACAATCCATAAGAAAGACCTTGGAACATCATACCAATAATTAAAACAATTAAATTAGGAGCTAAACCAATTGTATAATTTCGACAAAGATAGAAAATAGAAGCTACTAAAATAAGTGTTACACTATTAAATTTCTTCATTAACTTAGGAACTGTCATCATGACTGGTAATTCACTAAAAGCCATTGCAAACATAGCTACTCCGTATAAAGAAGTATTTCCTCCTAGGTTTTTAACAATATTAATTAAATAAGTACCGATTGCTGTTGCTCCCGAAAACATAAAACAAAAACCTAAAAGTAAGAAAAAGAAAATTTTATATTTTTTAATAACAGTAATCACAGATCCTTCTTCTTGAACTTCTTCTTTTGTTTCTGTAATTTTTGATTCTGGTAAATGATATAAAATAAATAACGTCACAAAGGCAAAGACACAGTAGGCAATTGATAAAATATTAGCTCCTAAAAATGAAACGACTTATCCAAAAATCAAAGCACTTGTCGCCCATGAAGCTGAGCCAATTCCTCGTGCTAAACCAAAGTTGACATATGTCCCTTCATTAATATAATTCATAGCAATCATTGTAAGCATGGGTACTGTGGACATATTTAAAGCATACATAACAACATAGAAAACCATCACTAAAAATGCTGGTATTGGTAAAAAAGCCATCGCAATATATAACAAAACTGTTGTTAACATTAAAATTGTCATTAATTTTTTAATAGTCATCCCTTTTATTTTAGAAATAAGTGATGACATAAATGGTGATAAAAAGATTGTTGCTATACAAGAACCTCCTGTAACAATCCCTATCTCAGTATTTGTAAGCCCTTTTGATTGTAAAAAGACAGCAATAAAACCATTAATACAACATCCAGTAAACCAATAAAATAAATGTAAAAAATTATATTTTGCTTTTAGTGACATATTTCTTCCTCCCTAGTCGTAAAATATATTCTAACATAATTTTTTAAAGATGATGCTATTTTCATAATTTGAAAAAGAAAAGAAAGGGTTATCCCTTTCTAAAGTTTTAAAGCAAGTTGAATAGTTTTAAAAATAGCTTTTTTAGCGTCACCAACTTTACTTGCATCGACAATTAAATAAACATGTTCAATTTTTATTTCTTAATAAAGGTTTTAATTTGCTTTTGAACCAAAAGTTAAAACAATCGTATCAAAATGAGAAAGTATTTCTAATTGATTATGTTTTTCATAAACAATACCATCTTGATCAATTTTGATAACTTTACTTTCTAAAGTAAATTCTACATGAAGTTGTTTTAAATGATCTAATAAATTAAATCTTAGTCTTTTAGAGGCAAGTGGTGCTTTGTATCATCAAAATCATTCTAAAACACTTGATTTATTTTTAGAGTATTAAAAAAACATAGATTAGATTATCTAACCTATGCTTTTTATTAATCATTACCAATAACTTTCAAATCTTTTGGATAACTATTTAAGACCTTACATCCATCTTCTGTTACAAGTACAAGATCTTCGATTCTTACTCCAAATTCACCTTGTAAATAAACACCTGGTTCAATAGAGAAAGTCATACCTTCTTGAACTTCAATATCATAGTTTTGCGAAACATCGCCCCATTCATGAACATCACGTCCAATAAAATGACCTAAACGATGATTAAATTCAACAGTATAACCGCCTTCAGCAATAATATCTCTTGCACATTTATCAATATCACATAATCGAATACCTGGTTTAATCATGGCTTCTGCTGCCTTTTGAGCTTTTAAAACAAGTTCATAAACCGCTTTTTGTTTTGGTGAAACTTCTTTATAAAAAACAGTTCTTGTCATATCTGAACAATATCCTTTATATAAACCACCAATATCAATAACAATGCTATCTCCTGGTTTTAAAGTAGAATCATCACCACTATGATGATTATCAGCTCCATTTTTACCATAGGCAACTATTGGTTCAAAAGAATTTCCTGTACAACCATGTTTTTGGTAAATACCAGCAAGTTGATCAGAAACTTCTTTTTCAGTTAAGTTTCCCTTGGCACAAATATTAATAACTTCATCTACTACTAAATCATTAATTTTAGAAGCTTCTATCATTAATTGTTGTTCTTTTCCATCTTTAACCATTCTTACACGATCAACACATTCAGAACCAAGTTCAAAATGACATTCATCTACTAAATCCATCAATGGCATTAAAAATCTAGCTGGAAAGTTTTTATCGATACCAATTGAACAAGCGCCATCAAATTCATCAGCAAGTAATTGAAGATAATTATCTGTATCACTATACCATACTTGTTCAATATCAATTTCACGATCTAAATAAAATAAATTATTCATAAATAATTTATGATGTCCATCACTTGATAAAAGAAGTAAATACATTCTTTCCCCTGGATTATTTTTATAATTAATTAAATAATCAATGGATGATGGATCACTAATAATTAAATGCGTTAATTGTCTTTTTTGCATTTCTTTGAGTACTTTTTCTAATCTCATCTTTAAATCCCCCTACTGCATTTATTTTAATACGTTTTATTTTAAATTAAAAGAAATATAATTACTTTATTTACAATGCTTATAAAGCATTATATTGGATTAATTATAAGTATTAGACATTATTAATAAACATTTATAAAATAAAGACAGTAAAAGGAGGAAGATGTTTATGAAAAAACATTGGTTGGTATTAGTTTGTTGCTGTGGCTTAGCTGCTGCATCGATTGGAATTTCTATTAATTCATCAGGTGTTTTCTATACACCTGTTTCAAAGAATTTACATATGTTAAGAGGAACATTTTCAATGCATATGACATTATTTTCCCTTGCAACTGCTATGATGTCATTATTTGTTCCAAAAATCTATGAAAAATTTGCTTTTAAAAAAGTACTTACTATCAGCGTTATTGTTGCCGTTGCCTCTACAGCAGCTATGGCACTAGGAAAAAATGCTTTAACATTTTATATTTTAGGAGCTGTTCGTGGGATGTCGACAAGTTTATTTTCCATCGTACCTATTACAATCATTATTAATGGTTGGTTTGAAAAGAAACATGGACTTGCAACAAGTATTGCTTTTGGTTTTAGTGGTTTAGGCGGAACAATTTGTTCACCTATTTTATCAAGTATCATTAGTTCATTTAATTGGCAAATGGGCTATTTATTAAAAGCCATCCTCATTTTACTATTATGCTTACCAGCTCTTATTTATCCTTTTAAAATGACAGCCTTTGATGAAGGACTTGTTCCCTATGGCTATCAAGAAAGAAAAGAAACTATACAAAAACAAACAACTTCTTCTTTCCATTTTATTTCTGTTTCATTTATTGCTTTCTTTATCTTTGGAATGTTGATTAGTTGTATTACAAGTGTGACTCAACATTTACTAGGATACGGAGAATCTTTGGGGTATCCACTTACAACATGTGCCATGTTGTTATCTGCGGGAATGATGGGAAATATTGTTTCTAAATTGATTATCGGTAGTTTAAGTGATTATTTTGGAGAAATGAAAGCAACACTTATGATGATTGGAGTTAATATTTTAGGAATTATTTTACTCATGATTGGTAAATCAATGGTTCTACTTATTATCGGAGCTTTTATGTTTGGTTCTTGTTATTCTTTAGGTGCTGTCGCTGTTCCTTTACTTACAAAATATTTCTTTAAAACAGAAAATTATGCAAAAGCTTTCCCAACAATTTCTTTTGCTTCTAATGTGGGAGCTGCTATTTCTTTATCCTTGGTTGGTTATATCTATGATTTCTTTGGTTCTTATCTTTATGCATTTATAATCGCTTTAACAATGATTATGATCAGTCTTGCTTTATTGTTTATCGTAACAAAAACCAAGGAAAATTAGTTCCTTGGTTTTTCAAATATAACCGTTTGTTTTTGCGTTTCTTGATTGACTTCAATAACATCTTTTACATAACAGATATCTTTTCTATTTTTTATAAACTCTTCGTTGGTTGATAAAACATCATAACCCACATCACCACTACGATAATGCATTGGTATAACAATGCGTGGTTGAATCTGATTGATATATTCTAAAGCTTCCTTTGTATCAATTGTATAATAACCACCAATAGGAATCATTAAAACACCACAATTCTTGATTTTTGAAAGATCATCAATCATACAGCCAATATCTCCCATATGCACGACTTTCATATTTTCATAAGTTAAAATATGAATCGTATTTTTACCACGACGACTTCCTTGATGATGATCATGATACGTTTCAATACATGTTACTTTAAAATCTTTAGCTGTTGTTTCAACACAATTTCTTGCATTATGATCATCATGTTCATGAGAACATAATACGAGATTTGCCTTCAATTTTAAAGGATTTAATCCTGGAACTGAATTTGCTTGATAAGGATCAAAAACAATTGTTCCATCTTTTCCTGTTATTTCAAAACATGAATGTCCATGCCAAATAATTTTCATTTTCTTACTCCTTTGCACTTAAAATCATAGCTCCTAATAATATATATTCTAAAATATTTTCCACTTTAATAACCTTTGGATACACTTTTAAAGAATATTGACTCAATGATTTTTTTATTTCATCACTAACATCTTGACTATCTAAAATCAAATCACTATAAACAACTATCGCCTCTGGTGATACAATTGCTATAATACTCATAATATTTTTACTAACAAGTTCCAATGTGCCTTCTGGTGTATTCGCAAGTGTAAAATAATCATTAGAAAGTTTTAATGGTAAAAGTGCTACTTCTCCAGCAAGATGATCCATTCCTCTTACTAGTTGACCATTAACAATTATGCCACTTCCAGCCATACGTCCAATAGGTTGGAATAAAAAAGCAATAGATTTATATTGGTTTTGTGAAGCATAATAGCCTACAACAGCAGCATTAACATCATTAATCAAATAAATTTCCTTTTCATATCTCTTCTCCAACAATTCCTTAAGTTGATGATTTCCACCCTCAATAATCCCCGAATAAACGTTTCCTTCAACCATCACTCCTGGTAAAGCAATAGAAATCACATCAATCATTTCATTTTGTAAAACAACTGTATCTAAAGCATCCAGAACATCATGTAATTTGATATTACTTTTAATAATATTACTATCTAATACAATTTCTTGTAGATTATTATATAAACGATAAGAAATATGACTATTTTCCCCATTAGCGTTAATAGAAACCGCTAAAATATTTTTCTTTGTTTTAATTTCCATCATTGATGCAAGAGGTTCTACTGTACTATCATATTTCTTTTCCTTATTTTTTATAGACTCTTCAACAAAAGTAATCAAAGCTCCTACATTATAAGAAGCAAAAATTTGTGTAGGTATCTTTAAAACCAATTTATTTTTAAATACTTTTTCCACTTGTAATTTAACATAAGAAACTTGAGGAGCGAGTAAGATGACATCATAATTTTGAGCAACATTATATATTTTTTGATATGAAGTAGCAGCTACTTCCATATTTAAATTTAAAACTTTTATTCCATTTTTGATTTTATCTGCAAAAAATGCTGTTGT
>OJNH01003153.1_pt1 | contig 10758 bp, 7 predicted proteins | sample 1597361 | NCBI WGS metagenome assembly OJNH01 (sample SAMEA2452136, study PRJEB22498) | human gut metagenome | biome: human feces; feature: human gut; material: feces | place: Australia | collected 2012
TGCCTGTAATTAATTTTCATGGTTTAAGACATACAAATGCAACTCTTCTTATTTCTCAGCAAGTTGATGTTGCAACAGTATCTGCTAGGCTTGGTCATGCACAAATTACTACTACATACAATTTCTATGTTCACCCACTAAAATCTCATGATAGGACTGCTGGAAATGTATTAGAGAATTTGTTAATTTCAAGCAAAGCAAATTAGAAATTCAATATTATCTAAAAATCTTTTTTGTAACTCTCATATTTATATTTTTTTGATTTACTTTGTTGTAAAAATGACTTTAAGAATTTTTATGAAATGAGATTTTCTTAGAGGTTCTATGTCAATTGGGAAGTTGATCCCCAATTTCTCCCCAATTTGACATAATAGTGCTATTTTAAAGCATTATAGCAACCAATTTGAAGACAACAAAAAATCGCTACAACCACTCAAGCTGTAACGATTAAATCAAAATTGTAAAGCAAAATTATTTCAAACTCACCTTAGAGTTATGAGCAATTTTTACTGTAGAAAAATACAAAACTGCACTTTGAAATATCAGAAAAGCGAGAATAATTCTCGTCATTTATAATTCTCTATTCTTTATTTTATTTTTTATAATACAAGCATCTTTCGCATTAAATTTAAACTTCATATTTTTAATTATTTTATTTTGACACTCTGGTGTCCAATATATTTTTAATTTATTCATAGCTCTAGTTATAGCTGTATAAAATATATTATGAGAAATATTCTCTTCTATTTCTTGTGTAATTATTATTTTTACAGAATTATACTCTAATCCTTGGGATTTATGTATTGAAACAGCATAAGCAACAAAAAATGGAACTACAGCATCAGAATTTATATCATCATCATCATCCAGATCTTTAAATTCATTCACAAAAAACCTTATTGTAGACTTCTTTTCATTATTTTCAATTAGTGTTAATCCAACATAATCAGCATCTATCTCATCGATAACTGTATCAACTTCAATATCAAACCAAATTTTATGTTCAGATTCTTCTACCTGTATCCTTTTTATTTTACCTTTCAAATTATTATAAATAATTGGAGCAAATCTATTTGATTCATTAAATAATATTGGATCTCCTACTTTGTAAGTGTTTATTCCCCAGTCTACAGGTTTATTTTTATTACTATTTTGCATAAATCTATTTATATTATTTATTCCATACAAACCATCATAATTTAAACACAAAATAATTTCATCATCATCATTTGAAATTAAAATACTCTCATCTAATCTTTGAGAATATCTATTTAATGACATCCACTCAACAATCTCATCATCTAATTTTCTAACTTTATCCCACAATATCTTTAAATTTTCATTTTGGCTTCTATATGGTACAGTTAGTTCAAATTTTGTCTTATCTTCCATTAATATTTTTGCTATTTCAAACCAATTTCCAAATGTAATAGATTCTATTTGATATATATCTCCAACTAATATCAATAACTCAAAATTTATGTTAGTTAATATATTTAGCATATCTTCATTACTTACTGTACTACATTCATCTATAATTAAAATATCACAATCTTTATCTATAAAATTATCTGATAGTATTTTCTTTATAGTATAAAACTCACCATTCTGAGCACTTACTTTTCTTTTTAAATTCTCAACTGCTGGATGTGTATTTGCTAAATATATTTTTCTATCATTATTATAAAAATTAGAAATATGATTTATCATTGTTGTTTTTCCTGTACCTGCAGCACCATATATAAACGCAACTTTAGAATCAGAAAACAATCTTATTAATGCTTCTTTTTTATTCTCATCATCAATATAATATGTACTTTCATTTAGCCAAAATTTAACTGAATTGCTATAATCTTCTATTCCCTCACTTGATAAGTCTTTCAACTTGTCCATAATTTGAATTGTTTCTTCTTCATACCCCCTCATAAAAACATTTTGTCCATCAACAATCAACTCTCTGTTTTTATGTCTAGGTAAGTATAATCTGGAATTATAAGACTTTACTAATTCATTGATATCTCCTAAAAAATCTAATTCTGATTTTTCTGTATATAACTTTCCATTTTGTTGTGTATTTAATTTCACATATCTTGCTAATAATTCATCTCTTCTATCGTTACAATTTAAACATTCAAATAAATCATAACTTCTAGGATTGTGTCTAACTAAAGATGAAACAAATGGCATATTTTCAAAAGGCATACATCCCATTTTTAGAAATAGTCCTGACATCATTTCGTTTGGCTGGTTAATATATTGTCTTTTCGTTATTGCATTATTACATTTATATAATAGATATCTAATAGTGTTTGTTCCAATTTTGTTATTTTTTATAATATATTTACATTTATCAATTAAACTTGTTATATTATTTGTTTTACATATATTGTTAAAATGACTCTTAATTTTTTCGTATTGAACTTCATCTAAATCAACTAAATCCAATAAACTATAATTTCTTTTAGTTAAAAATTGCATCATTTCTCTATATTCCTTATAATTAGCCCCAAGTGTAATTTCTTCTCCAAAAATCCTATAAAAGTTACATATTTCACAGGGTCTTATTGATATTTCCCAATTGGTAATAATTTGAATATCAGTAAATACTCCAAAAATCTTTACTTTCTCTTTTGCTACTGAAACTTTTATTGAATAACTAGTATTTAATTCACACTTTGTATACATTGTTATTCTGTCAAATTTGCTTGTATTGTCAACTGCTGGAGATAAAGTAACCTCATAATATATTTTATTTTCTATAAAAAATGGCTTTATTTTTTGAATATAATATCTCCCGCCAATAAATTTTCTTTCTCTCATATTAGAAATATTATTAATCTTTTTTGCTATCTCTCCATAATATTCATAATAGGATTTATCAGTATTCAATGGAAATTTATTAATATTTTTTAAAATCTCCATTTGAAAATTATCCCTATAAAAATTCTTTAATCTTAATAAATATTCATAATATTTTAACATTAGTCTTTCAGCATTATCATTTGTTGGCGTTCTGTGCCCAACAGAATTTTGAACAAATCTATGAAATTTTGCTAAGAATCTATATTGTCCCTTATTTTTTATAAAATTAATTGCTTCCTCTGTATTTGCATGCTTTAATTCTAATTCATAACCCTTTGAATAACTTAAAATTTTGATAGCTGTGTGTTCTATCAAATCTCTTAAACTTTTTAAAATATGTTCAGATAAAAAACCTCTATTATAATCAGTCATTTGTTCAATACTTTCAAATATGATATCATCAATATTTTCTATCTCTATATCTATATTTTCTGTTCCTATACTATTAATATCACTTACCCCCATTTACTTCTTCATATATAATTACTTTTTTCTCTTCTTTTGTTATATATAGTATACATTTATTTCTTTTGATTTTCAAATTTCTGTAACATTTTTGTAATATTTATTATATCTAACTTACATAATCCATATTAATCAATCTAATAACTTCTACAAAGTCCATATCGTCAACTTCTTTAAATCTATCATCCTCTAATCCAATTGCTAAAACATCTATAAAGTTTTCAAAAGAATAAATTACTTCTTTTTCCTCTTTTATATTGCTTTCAATAATATTTGCTTTTGCAATTAAACATAACTGCTGAAATGCTTTATCTATAACTCTTGTATTATTATTAGGATGAGCTTCCCCATAATGTTGTGCTGGTGTCAAAGCAATAATGTTTTCAATATAACCACTGATTTCATAAAATTCACTTTCTGGAAATATATGATGCATTTGTGTTGCATTTCCAATAGCAAAACTATCTGATAATTCAGACATACCATTTCTAAAAATATCATTGTATGTTCTTAACATTTTTTTAGCCTTTGTTGATTGGTATTTTATTAAATTAACATTCAATTTATTTGGCATAACTTGATTATAATCCGTTCTTGTCATCTCTTTTGGTTTTTCTGCATAAATATCTCTAAAATTATTTCTATTGTACATTAACATATCTTTTGTTATTTTAGTTTTCGATAATCTCCCTCTTTCTGTTCCATAATTGTTTTTCATAAAAGCAATAGGATTAAGAATTTTTGTAAAAATTCTATTACACTCAAGTTTTTTATTAATCTCAGTATTTTCAATCATATACAAGGCAAATCCATCTTTCATTTCATTATAATTATTTTTATTTGGATTATTAAAAAACTTTTCAAAATAACAATATATTTCAGAATCCTCTAAAACCTTTTCATTATATTTATATATAAATTTCAATGCATTCATTTCTCTTATAGAAATATATTCAAGCATATCTTTATCAATAATTTTATAAAAATTTCTAATTCCAACCTTTTTCTTTTCTAAAACTCCTGCATATGCAAACATTTCCATTGGTTGTTGAAAAAACTTATCATATTCATTTTTTGCAGTTCTTTTATTTGGATTTGGTTTTTTAAAAATTTGTTCTACATTTGATAATGTATATTGATTGTGCCAAATGTCTATAGAAGTAAAATATTCTTTTTCTGGAATACTATTACAAAACTCTATAATACAATCTGCGATTATACATAATACATCTGGCGTGCATTTTTGATCAATCCATCTGGCAACTACTTCTTTGTTATAATTTTCTTTTATATTATAATTATGTTCATTTATAAATTTATTTACTTCTTCATCTGATAACCATTTCATATTATACATCCCTCAACTTTCCAAAGAAAAATACCGATGTTTTATCTATATTTAACGATCTTGTTTGGTAATTTCTTGCTATTCTATAAAAATTCCTATATTCCTCAGTAGAATAATAATTCATATCTTTTTGAGTTAATATCTCATTATTTTGTGGTATTAAAATTGCAACAGACCCATTCACAGTAACTCCTTTTGGCATTTTACAAACTCTAGGTTTATATGTCATATTAGGCGTTAAATAAATATTTTCCTCATTCATAAAATTGTTTACACTTAAATTAACTAATTTTTTTTCTTCAATATATTGATCATAATCACAAATATGTTTAATAGAAGAACCATCATCAGATATATTTCTTGATTTAACAACCCATATGCCATTTTCTTCTTTATTTGTATTGTTATTGGTTATCTGTCTATCTCTAAATACATTAAAAATATTAAATTTCATTTTATTAAAAACTCTATCAAAATACTCATCTCTATAAATAATCCAATATGGTAATTGTGGATCTGTTATATTCTTTTGTAATTGATTAATTGTAATATTATTAGTTATAGAAACAACCTTTGTACAATTTATCTTTTCACTCATGTTAACATTTATACAAATTGTTTCTATAAGAACTCCATTAAATCCTTTCTCTCCAAAATCTAATATTGATTTTATACTAAAGTTTTCTAAATATTTTCTTGTTTTTTCATACTCAGCCGTATTTAACAAAAATTTTGGCATTATCATTACAACATTTTCACCTAGCATAGTTGATTTTTCTAAAAAATATGAAGCAGTATTATTAGATTCATCATTTATTGAAAATTTTCTATATTCTTTTAACTTTTTATTATTTTTTGAAAGCTTTAAAAAAGGTGGATTACCAATTACTAAATCGTATTTTTTTTCAAATTTATGTAATAAAAAATCATCATTTATAAAATTAAAAACAATATTATCAGGAATATTCATAATTGTTAACATCTTTTTTAATATCTCTAATGATAATTTATTTATATCTACTACATCTATAACTACTTTTTCTATATCTGAGTATTTTGAAACTATATATGGAATAAAGTTACCAACTCCAACAGATGGCTCTAATATTCTAATTTCCTTTTTATTTATATCAGGAAGTTCTTTATAAATATAATTTAATAATGATTTATTTGTATAAAATGCTTCCTCATTGTTTCTTTCAGCATTTGATAATTCTGCAATTTTAGATAGTGTTGAAAAAGATATTAATTCCTTATTTTTCTCAATATATTCTAATAATTCATTATGATTTATTAAATTATTCTCTTTAATTATTTTGTTTATATCTTTCATTGTATATGTCTTTTTATTTAAACAATTTTTTATGTTATATGCAATGTTTCTAAATATTTCCGTAGGTACAGCCTCTCCTATTGATTGTCTAATATTTATTTCTTCTTTTTTCAAAAATTTTCTTTTATCTTCATAACTTAAATTGTTCAAAACATTTTCTTCAATACTTGTCCATTTAAAAGAATCTGGAATTGTCATAATTTTCATCAATTCTCTTATGCTAAATACTCTATCGTCACTTGGGTGAATTGTATTTTGACTTGCTAATAGGTCATTTCTAGTATGTATACATGGTGCAACTTTATCCCAAAATTGTCTTTTATATTTATCTCCTGTTTTTTGTACATTGATTTTAATTTTTCCATCAACAATTGTATGAGGTTTTTTATTATCATCTTCATTATCAAATGCTGATTCACCCTCTTTTAAGTCATGAATCCATGTCCTCATATGTTCTGGATATATTCTAAAAAAATGATATATATCATTTTCATCAATTTCTCCAAATGCCTCTAATCTTTTTAAGTTTCCTATAACATTTCTCAAACTTATTTCCTTTTTTCTTTTAGGAAATAAGTCTATTGGTGATATATCTTCTTCTAGTTTTCTATTTACACCTATAACTATAGTTCTTGTTCTACTTGAATTAGAACCATAATCTTTAAAATTAATAATTTTATTCATTATTACATAATCTTTTTCTAAATTATATCTTATAGCATCTTCAATTGATTTTACATTTTCATCAATATCAATACATGCTGTTTTCAAAAAGGCTGCAACATTTTCAAAAACAAAGCAATTTGGTTTTATCTCTTTAATTAACTTTATAGATTCAACTACAAGAGAATTTCTATTTATTTCATTATTTTTTTTCAAATTAGCTACTGACATGCCTTGACAAGGAGGTGTAGCAATTACTACATCAACATCTTCTATTTCTTTATTTTTTTTCCATTTATTTATTTCATCAAATAATAATTTTTTGGTAGAATCAAGTGTTATATCTCCACAAATATATCCACTATCATATTTACACTTATTATTTATTTTTTGTATATTTAATCTTCGTTCTATAAGTTCATTAGTTGCTATACATTCAAAACCCTCCATTTTAAATCCATAGCATCCCACACCTGCACTACTAAATAAACTTATATAAGTTAATTTATCTTTTTTTGTCATTTTATAAACCCCCGCCAAATTATAACATATTTTCTTATTTTATAGAAGGATTTTTGTAATTTTTTTATGTTTTATTACATTTTTATTTTATCACAAACAATTTTCTTCATTTTGAATATTAATCTACTTTGATGTTTTATATAAATAGAGCACTCTTCTGAAGTGCCCTATTTTCCGTAACTTTGCTACTATTTATATAAAATTTAATCTAAATACTTTTTTAAATATCGTTCAAAGTGATTCAATAATTCTACATCTGTCATTTTGGGTCTCCACATAAAAAAATTATTCTTATATTTATCGAACCAAAACGTTATTTCTCTAACTCTTTTTGGCTCTCTTGTAATATCTCCCTCAAATACAACCCAAAATGGAAGAACTTCTTCATTTGTTATTCCACTTACTTCTCTATGTTTTTTTTAATAATCCTGGTGTAAACAATTTACATAATTTTTTATGTGCATTTCCTCTTCCTGCACTTGGATCTTTTCATTCTATCCATCCATCTTGTCTTTTTATTTCACCAAATAATATTTTCCCAATTTAATCTATTACTTAATTCATTTTTTCTCATATCTATACCTCCATAACTTACTACATATTTTCTAAAAGTTCGCTTAATGTAATTTTTAAACCATCCGATATTTTCTTTAAATTCATTATAGTAATATTATGCTTTCCATTTTCTACAGAGGAATAATATGTTCTATCCATTCCAATCGATAAAGCAAAATCTTCTTGACTTATTCCCATTTTATTTCTATATTCTCTTATTTTTTTACCTAGTTCGACTAATTCCACTTTTTCTCCTCCTTAGGTATATTATAATATATTTTTTATGTTTTTTTAGCAACGGGATATATGCAACATCTTTTTATGTTCTTATTGACTTTATAAAAAAAAATGTATTATATAATCCGGAGGTTAATTATGAACAATTCAGATGATAATAATATAACTGCATATTCTATTTACAATGTTCAAGCAAATAAGAGAAAAAAATAAACCCTCTTGATGAATTATATCCTAAATTACCTGAAAAAAAATATCAAATAATATATATGGATCCACCATGGGACTATGGCGGAAAAATGCAATATGACAAATCAACAATTAAATATTCCATATATAGCTTATGAAAAAAGTTGCCTATTATTTATGTGGACTACAGGTCCTCAATTTGCAAATTCTATAAAACTAGGAGAATCATGGGGTTTTGAATATAAAACTGTTGCATTTGTTTGGGATAAAATGATACATAACCCAGGTAGATATACTTTATCACAAACCGAATTTTGTATTGTCTTTAAAAGAGGAACTATCCCAACTCCACGAGGTGCTAGAAATGTAAGACAACTTGTTACATTTCCACGAGGTGAACATAGTCAAAAACCAACAAAGGTTATTGAGGGAATAACAAGAATGTTCCCAAAACAATCAAAAATAGAATTATTTGCCAGAGCCAATTACTTTGGTTGGGATAATTGGGGATTAGAAATTCCTGATAATAAAATCGAAATACCTACTACTGAAGATATAGAAAAAACAAATTTGCAAACAAATTTATTTCAAAAATAAAATATCAAAAGAGAGATTTCAATAATCTCTCTTATTTTATTCATGTTTAAAATGTAAATATATCTCTACCTAATTGTTCAAAAATTGATAAAATTTCATCATCATAATCTTTAATCTTAATATTACAATTAGCTTCTTGTTCTATATATATCTCATAAATTTCCTGTTTAAAAGGTATTGTTATATATTTTACAGTATTTTTATCAAATAACTGTTTCATATAATACATATTTGGATCATTATAAAAAGCTATACCTCCTAAAATATCTTTTATAGTTATACTATCAACCTCAACAAATTTGTTTATAATAACTCTTAATTTGCCCTCATCCAAAATATCATTTTCTTCGAATTTCAATAAAGCTTCTGTAAGTGGCTGTATTGATAATACATCCATTGATTGTATCAAATAAATTTCTTGTACATATTTGAAATATTTTTCTGGTGTAGAAAAATCACAATCAATTAAAATTAATGAATGATTTTTTATTAATGTTTCTAATATTGGTTCAACTTCACCTATATATTTATCTTCTCCTGGCATTGTTGTATATACTGTTAAATTATTATTCACCTTTATACCATCTGACACTCCATCAGTCAAATTTTCTATACTTGAAACTGCTATTTTTCTTAGTCTTTCTTGATTTTTAGTATAAATATAATAGGCTCCTTTATTTGTGGTTGCATCTAATATCGCAACATCAACACCTCTATTTGATATTAATTCTGCAAGATTATTCACTATAAATGATGTTCCACTTTTGCTTGTCCCTAAAAATGCAACTATCTTTTTATCACCTTTTAACATTTCATCAATATCAATATTAGCATATTTATCTTGTTTTATATTCAAATTTTCATCATTTAAAGTTTTCATTTCATATCATCCTTTATATTAATATTAATTCTGTTCCACTTCTAATAGTAGATTCCTTAACACTTAGCTCAATATCATATTCTTCTGCTGTTAATTTATCATATAAAGATGGCATTTTAGTTGGCATATAACATCCATCATTAAGCTCATTTATTGCTTTTATAAGTAAAACAATAATGTTTCCAATTCTTTTATGAGAAGGAATCCATACATCATATATTTCTTCTAATGCAGGAACATACAATTTTACAAATACTTTATCCATCTTTATCACCCTTTTCTCTCATACCTAAAAGTTTAACTAATATAGGATCTTCTCTATCAACCACATATCCAAAACTTTCTCCGCAATTATTTATAATGTCAGAGTCTAATGTATTTACATTTATTAGATATTGATCATTAATTCCATTTCCAACCCATATTCCACAATCATTAGAAATATATTTTTTATACCAATCATCATATTCTCTATTTTTTAATTTAGTACAATTCTCAATTAACACAAAACTATAATTTTTTAATTCTTCTGCTTTTGTTAATATTTCATTAAAAGCTGCTTCTCCATCTTCAATATCATTTAAAAATTTATCAATTCCAATTATTATACATACAACATTTTTATTTTTCTTTAAATTATTATCAATTTCTAATGAAAAATTCTTAAAATTTAAACTTAAATTACTTTTTTCTTGTTTAAATATTCTTTCTGAATCGAACATTACAATATTTACATTATCTATTAGTTTTAATAATTCTAAAATATGCTCTGTAAATTTAGCTATTATATCTATATTTTTTCCAGTTATAATATTGATCAATCTTTCTTGTAAATTATATTCGTATATCTCAAGCGTATCTTTCTTTATTCCTATAGGCAAATGTATAATATCTGAAACTTTTTCTTTAACATCTTCTAAATTTACTCTACTTGGTAAAATAGGTATATTTGAAGCAAAAGTCTCACTATTTGAGTTCAATTTATTTATTACTTCTTTTATATATTTATTCCAAACTTCAGGTTTACAAATTCTAGCTGTTTGAAATTCATATATATCATCTAATTTTATCATACCTCTTCCAAACATACGTGATGGTCTTTTTTTG
>OJNH01003162.1_pt1 | contig 10728 bp, 5 predicted proteins | sample 1597361 | NCBI WGS metagenome assembly OJNH01 (sample SAMEA2452136, study PRJEB22498) | human gut metagenome | biome: human feces; feature: human gut; material: feces | place: Australia | collected 2012
TTATAGCAGATTCAACAAATATAAGAGAAGTTATAGCATTTCCTAAAAATAAAAAGGCAAGAGATTTATTAATGAGAGCACCATCAGTTGTAAGTAAACAACAATTAGATGATGTACATATTGAATTAAAAAAATAAATGATTAAGGGCAAATTAGAGATGATTCTTGTTTGCCTTTCTGGTTTTATAAACTCAAAAACATAAATAATTCTACTAAAAACACTCATGCTACCAAATAAAGTAGAAACTAAATTGAAATTATAAAAAATGTTATAAGATAAAAAAATAAAGGATGGATGAATTATGAAGAAGCATAAATTAGAAATAATAGTATTTTTGAGTGGTGCAATAGGAATGGGATTAGAACTGATAGCTGCAAGAATATTGTCACCATATGTGGGAAGTTCAAATGTAGTATGGACAAGTATTATAGGAATAATTTTAATAAGTATGAGTTTTGGATATTGGATAGGTGGAAAAAAAGCAGACAAAGATGCTGATATAAATGAATTAGCTAATATTTTGTTATATGCATCACTTATAACAAGTTTTATACCATTGCTAGCAACATTTGTAGTGAAAGAAATAGCTGAAACAATTCCAAATTTAATAGTAGCAGCGATACTATGTGCGATAGCTGTATTTTCAATACCAAGTTTTATATTAGCAATGATTTCTCCATATGCAGTAAAAATAAAAAGCAAAGAAGAAACAGAAATTGGATTATTATCTGGAAAAATATCATCTTTATCGACCATAGGGAGTATAGTAGGAACATTTTTGATGGGATTTGTATTAATACCTAAAATAGGAGTAAGTAATATAAATATTTGTGTAACTATATTATTATTCTTAATGTCTTTTATTGTGAGAGAAAATAAAGATAAAAAAATAATAGGTATGAATATTTTTTTTATATGTATAATGATAATATTAATGATTTTAGGAAAAATATTATTTAAAGCTAATAATCCTGATATAATATTAGATATAGATTCACAATATAGCAGGATATGGGTGAAAAAGATACAAACTGAAAAGGCAACATATAAAACATTACAAGTAGATTCAGGACTAGAGTCATATATAAATACAGAGACACAGGAAATGGGAGCAGAATATTTAAAGTATTATGATTTGTTTGAATATTTTAATAAAGACGCTAAATCAACACTTTTAATAGGAGGAGCAGCATATACATATCCAATTCATTATTTAAAAAAATATAAAGATAAAACAATTGACGTTGTAGAAATAGATGATACAATGTCAAAAATTGCAGTAGAGCAATTTGGACTAAATATTAAAGATGAGCATTTAAAAATATATAATCAAGATGGTAGAAGCTATCTTAATTATAGTAAAAATAAATATGATACTATTTTAATAGACGCATTTAAAGGTTTAAATGCACCATTTGAATTAACAACATATGAAGCTTTGGTAAATGCCAAGAATATGTTGAATGAAAATGGTTTAGTCATTACAAATATAATTTCTTCATTAGAGGGAAAGAGTTCTGAATTTATAAAATATGAATATTCAACATATAAAGCAATATTTGATGATGTGAAGATATTTAAGGTGCATGATATAGAAAAAAGTAGTGGCCAAAATTTGATTTTGATAGGAATAAAAGGAACACCCAATATTGATGCTTCAAAATTTCAAGAGTATTCACGATATTTAAATAATGAGGTATTAGAGTTCGAAACAGACAAGCAAATAGTAACAGATGATTTTGCTCCTATTGGAAATTAGTTAATGGTTAATGTTTTATTTGAATTTAATACATAGAAATACTTGAAATATAAGTTTTTTATTACATTCCTCGGTTTATTACAAAATCTAAGAAATTCTAATTTGCTTTATGGTTTCTTTCCACTATCCATTCAAAGCTTATATTTCAAGTATTTCTTTTAAAAAATTAATCAAAATCATTAACAAATAACACTGAAATTATAAAAGGTTAACATAGTGTTGAAAAAAATTAAAATATGTGATATAATGTAACAGCAAAAACCAAAAGGAGGATAAAAAAATGATTCAAGAAAATTTACGGGTAACAGCACAAACAGTTCTTTCTCAAATGTTAGAGGGACACAAAACTTTTGGAGATTTAGCTCCAAAATATGGAATGACAGAAGAGCAATTTAAAAAAATAGTTGAAAAAGTAGTTAATGACAAAGACTATCCAAGGCTAGTAAAAGTAAATGATAAGTATATTACTGCACGGAACAGAATTGGAAAACACAAAATTTCAACTGTTGATCAAGGAGAGGAAAAAGAGAAAACTAAAAACAATGAACAACAAGATATTACAACATTGAGAAAGGATATGGCAAATGAACTGAGTTCTATAGAAGAACAGATAGCTAAAAAATCTATCGAAAAAGAACGATGTGAAAAGAGCAGACTGTTGGCTAATGCAGAGTTAGCAGAGGCACAAGAAAAACTCAAAATTGCTGAAGATGCTGTAAAAAAGGCGGAAAACAGCTGGAAAAAAATATCAGGAGAATTAGATGGCCTGATTAACACCAAAAAAGAAATTATGGAAAAGATTGAAGAAATTGATTCTAAAGTAATCTATTTAGTAGCACCAAATTATAAAGGAGAAAAGCCAGAGTTTGGCACATTGATTTCTGTAATTCCAATGGATGGTGCAAAAGTAGAAGATGTTTCAGAAGTAATGATGTTAACAGAGCTTTCGTCTGAAGATATGTTTCTTTTTGAAAGCATGGAAGAAGCAAAAGCAGTATATCAATACATTAAATTAGTAACTATGTATTTTGTAGAAGATAAAGATTATAAGCTTCTAATTGACAGTGAAGCGGTAATAAAACTGTTAAAGAAGCAGGAACTAATTGATGTATAACAAACCTAAAAATACTTGAATTAAGACATACTAGAAAATTTTCTAGTATGTCTTTAAAGTATTTACAAAATTGATTAAGTGTGATACAATATCAAAAGTAAAAATAAAAATCTAAGACAAAGCAAAGTAAATATATGTAAAGCATTACAGAGAGAATAGCAAAGCTGGAAGCTATTTATGCGAAATATATTGAAAATTCACTTTAGAGATCTTCTTTTTAAAGCAAAGCAAGTAGAAAGAAGCGGTAGAACCGTTAAAACTATAAAGAGGTTAATTAAGTGCAGAAAAAAGCACTATTAATAAATTTAGGTGGTACCACGAAAGAGCCATTCGTCCTAAAAGAGGATGAATTGGCTCTTTTGAAGTTAAAGGAGGAAAGAAAATGCAAGAAAAGATTGAAGAAATCAAAAAACAAGCAGAAGAGAAAATTAAAGAAATAAAAAATTCACAAGAGCTACAAGAATTAAAAGTAAAAATGTTAGGAAAGAAAAGTGAGCTTTCAGGTTTACTAAAAACATTAGGAAGTTTATCACCAGAAGAAAGACCAAAAGTAGGAGCTTTAGTAAATGAAGCAAGAAAAGTAATAGAAGAAAAAATATCAGTTGCAGAATCTGCAATAATGGAAAACATGTTAGCAGAAAAAATAGAAAATGAAACAATAGATATAACATTACCAGGAACAAAAATAAAAAGAGGAAGTAAACATCCAGTAAATAGAGTAATAGAAGAAATAGAAGATTTATTTGTATCAATGGGATATGATGTAGTATCAGGACCAGAATTAGAAACAGATGAATTTTGTTTTGAAAGACTAAATTTACCAAAAGGACATCCTGCAAGAGATATGCAAGACAGTTTTTATATAACAAATGAACATTTACTAAGAACACAAACATCAGCAGTTCAGGCAAGAACAATGTTAGCAAATACAGAAAAAACACCAATAAGAATGATATGTGCAGGAAAAACATATCGTAGAGAAGATGATGCAACACATTCACATCAATTTGGTCAAGTAGAGGGACTTGTAATAGATAAAAAAGAAAGAAATGTATCACTAGCAGACCTAAAAGGTACATTAGAAGTTTTTGTAAAAAAATTAATAGGAAAAAATTCAGAGTTGCGTTTCAGACCAAGTTATTTTCCATTTACTGAACCATCATATGAAGTTGATGTAACATGTTTTAAATGTGGTGGAAAAGGATGTAATCTATGTAAACAAACAGGATGGATAGAAGTTCTTGGTTCAGGAATTGTGCATCCAAATGTATTAAAAATGAATGGATATGACCCAGAAGAATATAGTGGTTTTGCATTTGGAACTGGACTTGAGAGATTAGCTATGTTTAAATATGGAATTCCAGATATGAGATATTTGTATGCAAATGATATACGCTTTTTATCTCAATTTGACAGAAAGGATGAAGAATAATTTATAAAAATAATAGCCATCTTGCTTCGTTAAAATTCATTCAAAACGCGGTTACATACACCACGTATGCGCCCTTGCCTTTTGAATAAATTTTGTCTAGCAATATAACTATTCTTTTTATAAATTTCAAAATGAAGGAGGAAATGAAATGAAATTAAGTACAAATTTTGTAAAAGACTATGTAGATATAGATGTTGATGTAAAGCAATTAGCAGAAGATATGACAAGAGTAGGAAATGAATATGATTCAGCAGAAAAATTAATAAATGCAACAAAATTAGTAATAGGAGAAATAGTAGAATGTAAAGACCATCCAGATTCAGACCATTTACATTTGTGTAAAGTAAATATAGGAAGTGAAGTTTTAGACATAGTATGTGGTGCACCAAATGCAAAAAAAGGTATAAAAGTAATTGTTGCACTTGATGGAGCAGTATTACCAGATAAAATAATAAAAAAAGGTGTAATAAGAGGGCAAGAATCAAATGGAATGTTATGCTCAATAGCAGAACTTGGATTAGAACATAAATTTTTAAAACCAGAAGATTCTGAGGGAATAGCCGAGTTAGGAGAAGATGCGGTACCTGGAGAAGACCCAATAAAATATATGGAAATGAATGACAGTGTAATAGATTTTGAATTAACAGCAAATAGAGGAGATTTATTAAGCATTTTGGGAATGGCTTATGAAATAGGAGCTATTTATGATAAAAAAGTGAAAGATGTAGATTTAACTCATAATGAACAAGGTGAAGATATTAATAAGAAGTTTGAAACAGAAGTAAAAACAGAAAACTGTTCAATGTTATTAGTAAAAAAGGTAGAAAATGTAGAAATAAAAGAAAGTCCATTATTCATAAAAAATAGATTAATAGCTTCAGGAATAAGACCAATAAATAATGTAGTAGATATTAGTAACTATGTAATGTTAGAATTAGGCCAACCATTGCATTTTTACGATGCAGATAGACTTGGAAATAAATTAGTTGTAAGAATGGCAGAAGAAGGAGAAAAACTAACTACACTTGATAATATAGAAAGAACATTAAGTGCAGATGATATAGTAATAGCAGACAGCACACATGGAGTAGGTCTTGCAGGTGTTATGGGAGGACTTGAAACAGAAGTAGAACCAGATACTAAAAATATAATTATAGAATCAGCAATTTTTGATTCTGTTAAAGTTAGATTAACATCTAAAAAAATAATAAGAAGTGAAGCAAGTAATAGATTTGAAAAGGGATTAGACCCAAACAGAACATATATGGCAATAGAAAGAGCATGTACATTACTAGAAAAATATGCAGGAGGAAAAGTTGTTACAGGAACTGTAGTATATGACAAAACAGATAAAGAAGACAAAGAGATAGATATTACATTTAAAAACATAAATGATGTATTAGGAACAATAATTCCAAATGAGGAAATTTTAAATGTGTTTAGAAAACTAGGATTTATGTATAAAGTAGATGGAGAAAAGATTACAGTAATAGTTCCATCAAGAAGAATGGATATATCAATTAAAGAAGATTTAATAGAAGAAGTAAGCCGTATATATGGTGTTGATAATATAAAAGGAAAACTTCCAATAGTTCCAATGAGAAAAGGAAGTTATGATAAAACTCAAAGAGAAATAAGAAATAAAATGATTGCATTAGGATTGAATGAAACATTATCATATGTTTTAATAAATGACAAAGAAGTAAATGGTTATACATTAGATGAATTTGAGCCATTAAAACTATTAGACCCAATTACAGAAGATAGAAATACATTAAGATATAGTATGATACCATCACTATATAAAATATATGAATATAATTTAGCACGTAACCAAAAAGATATATCAATATTTGAGATTGGAAAAGGATTTTATAAAAAGAAAGATGTGTATGGAGAGGATACAAAACTTTGTGTATTAATGACAGGTAAATATTCATTAGGATTAGATAATACAAAAAATGTAGATTTCTATACAATTAAAGGTATTGCGGAAGAGCTTTTAGATTATCTTGGATATTCTGGAAGATATAGTTTTATGAAAAAAGAAATGCCAAAAGAAATTCATCCTGGACAAAGTGCATATATTAATGTAAATGGAACAGATGTGGGAATTATAGGAAAGTTACATCCAAATGTAACTATGGAAGATGTGTTTGTTTTAGAAATTAATTTAGATGAACTATTTAAAAAGAGAGTTGGAAAGATGAAATACAAAGAAATTTCAAAATTTCCGAGTGTGAAAAAGGATATTGCTTTTGTGGTTGATAAAGATTTGACTTCTAAAGAAATTGAAAAAGCTATAAAAAATGGAGGAGGAAGTGTGCTTACAGATATTGAAATATTTGATGTTTATACTGGTATAGGTGTTGGATTGGATAAAAAGTCTATGGCATATTCGTTAACTTTTTCTGATAATAAAAAGACTTTAACTGATGAAGAAGTTAATACTTTAATGGAGAAAATTATTGATACTGTTACTAAGAAATGTGGGGCAGAGTTAAGAAGATAAAAAGATATATTTGAGGGATAATTTAATATTATTAAAAATATGGTGAAAAATAAAATTTTTATTTTTCACCATATTTGGTTTATAAAATTACTCTTCCCAAAATGCCTTATAAGTGTTATAAGCAGTATAAATATCATATTTGCTTGTTACTTCATAAGGGGCATGCATTGAAAGTACAGGAACACCACAATCTATAACATCAACACCTTTATTTGCTAAGATGTATGCAATGGTTCCACCACCGCCAATATCAACTTTTCCAAGTTCAGAAATTTGATATTTAATATTATTTTTTTCTAATACATTTCTAATCCAAGCAACAAATTCTGCATTTGCGTCAGAAGCACCTGATTTACCACGGGCACCAGTATATTTGTTAAGACCTATACCATGACCCAAAAATGCTGAGTTATTTCTATCAGAAACATTTGCATAAAGAGGGTCATAACCAGCGTCAACGTCTGCTGAAAGCATTCTAGAAAAACAGAAAACTTTATCTAATAAATTAGGTCTGTTTTCTCCTGTTTTGTTTAATAATTCTGAAATAAAATAATCAAACATATGAGATTCCATACCTGTATTTCCCATACTTCCTATTTCTTCTTTATCAGATAAAATACATACAGCAGTAGTTTTAATATTTTCTAAAGTCATCATAGCTGATAATGATGTATAAGCACATATTTTATCATCTTGACCGTATGCTGCAACCATACTTCCGTCTAAGCCTAAAGAACGGGCTTTAAATGCTGGTACAACTTCGATTTCTGAACTTAAAAAGTCAGCTTCTGTAATATTATATTTTTGGTTTAATATATTCAAAATATTTAGTTTTACTTTTTCAGCACATTTGTCATCATCATAAGGAATGCTTCCAAGTAATATTGCTAAATCTTCACCATCAATACCATTTTTTAATTTTTTCTCCATTTGGTCTTGTGCTAGATGTGGTAATAAATCAGAGATTGTAAAGATTGGGTCATTATCATCTTCTCCAATATTTATTGTGATTTTTTCTCCATTAGCTTTTACAATAACGCCATGTAAACTTAGAGGAATTGTTGTCCATTGGTATTTTTTTATACCACCATAATAATGGGTTTTGAAATATGCGAAACCAGAATCTTCATATAATGGATTTGGTTTTAAATCAAGTCTTGGAGAATCTATATGTGCTCCAACTATTTGAATACCATTTTCTAATTTTTCTGTTCCAATTACTGCTAGATACATGCTTTTTTCTCTATTGATAAAATATACTTTATCACCTGGCTTTAAGGTATCATAACAAGAGATATCTTTAAATCCATTTGATTCTGCTATAGATTTTGCAGTTACAACAGCTTCTCTTTCTGTTTTTGATTTGTTCATAAAGTTGATGTATCCATTGCAATAAGAATATATTTTTTCTTTTTCGGATGTGTCCATTTTTACCCATCCAACCTCTTTTTTGTTAAAAAGTTTTTCTTCCATTTTTATCATCCTTTCTTAAGTATAAGCTGATTTGTTTATCGGCTTTTTATATTTTATTGAAGTATATCACTTTTTGTTTAAGTTTTCCATAGTTTAAAGAAAATATTCAATAAAAAGGTTACTGGATAGTGGTTTATTTTGAATTAATGCATAGAAAAAATCAATCAAAACCATTGTAACATAAAAGTATATATGCATAATTTGAGTTGTGAGTGGAAAAAATATAAAAAAGGAGGAAATATTATGAACGAAGATAATAAAAATAATTTTATATTAGTTGATGAAGATAAACCTAAAGAAAAGAAATGGAAAAAAATAGTAAAAATTTTATTAGTAGTTGCTATTGTCTGTTCCTTTGCAATGAATGGCTATGTTTTTTATAATATGATGTCATCATCAAGTGATAGTACAACGACCGTTACAAATAAAGGAACTGTAAAACAAGTCAATTATGATGTTAAAACAGATACAACAAGTGTTGTAGAAAAAGCGAGTGATAGTGTTGTAGGAGTTGTTGTTTATAAAAATACAACAAATAATGCTTTTGGATTTGGTGATAATTCAAGTTCTTCGAGTGAAACACAATCTGGAAGTGGTAGTGGGGTCGTTTATGATAAAACTGGTAAATATACCTATATTATTACGAACCACCATGTTATTGATGGTGCAAACAAAGTACAAGTTGTATTTTCAAATAATGAATATGTAGATGCAGAAGTTGTAGGTAGTGATGAATATAGTGATGTCGCTATTTTAAGATGTCAACCAAGCTTTGATGTAAGTGTTATTGATTTAGGAGATTCTAATTTATTAGATAAAGGAGTATCTCCATATAATATTTTGGCGATAACTTTTACAAATAAAGCTGCGACAGAAATGCGTGGACGTGTAGATAGAATGATTGGCGATAAAGCAAAATATGTTTGGCTCAGTACATTTCATTCATTTTGTGCGAAATTCTTGCGTTTTGAAATCGAAGCTTTAGGTATCTATAAGAAGAATTTTGTCATCTATGATACACAAGATGCTTTAACTTTGATAAAAAATTGTTTGAAAGAATTAAATCTTGATGAAAAACAATATGCACCATATGCAGTACAGTCAGCTATTTCCAATGCTAAAAACATGATGACAACTCCACAAGAGTATACACAATCAGCAAGTGATTTTTTTGCTAAAAAAATTGCAGAAATTTATACTATGTATCAAGCAAAATTAATTGAAAATAATGCTTTAGATTTTGATGATTTAATTGTAAAAACAGTAGAATTATTTAAGAAATTTCCAGATGTGCTGGATTATTATCAGGAAAGATTTAAATACATTATGGTAGATGAGTATCAGGATACAAATACAGCACAGTTTCAGTTGATTCGCCTTCTTGCATCAAAATATAGAAATTTGTGTGTTGTAGGTGATGATGACCAATCTATTTATAAGTTTAGAGGAGCGAATATTACAAATATTCTCTCATTTGAAAAATATTTTGAAAATGCACGTGTTATTAAGTTAGAGCAGAATTACCGTTCTACAAAGAATATTTTAGCTGCCGCAAATGGAGTAATTGCAAACAATCAGGGAAGAAAAGACAAAACATTGTGGAGTGACAATGAAGAAGGAACCCAGATTGATTTGTATCAGGCGGAAGATGCTTATGATGAAGCTAATATGGTTGCAAAAGAAATTAGAAAAAAAGTCAATGCAGGAGACTATAAGTATAGTGATTTTGCGTGTCTGTATAGAACTAATGCTCAGTCAAGAACATTAGAAGAAAAACTTCTTTTGGCAAATGTTCCTTATAAGATTATCGGTGGACAGAATTTCTATCAGCGCAAAGAAATTAAGGACATTTTGTGCTATTTGAAAACAGTAAATAATTCTACTGATGATATTGCTGTAACAAGAATTATTAATGTTCCAAAGAGAGGAATCGGAGCTACTTCTATTGGAAAAGCGCAGGCATATGCAGTTGAACATGACATTAATTTGTATAATGCGTTAGAACTTGCATATATGAATCCTGAACTTAGCAGAGCTTCAGCAAAGATTAAGAAATTTACTGATTTTATTGAAGAATTGAGAGAGTACAGTCAGGAGCATTCAATAAAAGAATTAGTAGATAAGATTATTGAAGATACAGGATATGTGACAGAACTCGTTTTGGAAAATACAGACGAAAGCAAGGCAAGAATCGAGAACATAGAAGAATTGATAAGTAAGGTTGTAGAATATGAATCAACAACAGAAAATCCGGATTTGGCAGGTTTTCTTGAAGACGTTGCTTTGGTAGCTGACATAGACAGTCTTGATGAGGATAGTGATTATGTGGTTCTTATGACCATACATAGTGCAAAGGGACTTGAATTTCCTAATGTATTTTTATGCGGAATGGAAGAAGGACTATTTCCGGGAATTTCAGCAATTTGTGCCGAAGACC
>OJNH01003183.1_pt1 | contig 10697 bp, 12 predicted proteins | sample 1597361 | NCBI WGS metagenome assembly OJNH01 (sample SAMEA2452136, study PRJEB22498) | human gut metagenome | biome: human feces; feature: human gut; material: feces | place: Australia | collected 2012
ACAACGTTATCAAGAATTACAAGATATCATCGCAATTCTTGGGATGGATGAATTAGGTGATGAAGATAAATTAATCGTTGCACGTGCAAGACGTGTACGTAACTTCTTATCACAACCATTTACAGTAGCTAGTCAATTTACTGGTTTAGATGGAAAATATGTCCGTGTAGAAGATACTGTTCAAGGATTTAAAGAAATTCTTGAAGGTAAATGGGATCAATTACCTGAACAAGCATTCCATAATGTTGGTACTATTCAAGAAGCTGTAGAAAAGGCTAAACAAATCGAAAATGATTAAATTTAAGCTAAAAATCATTACACCTCAAGGTATTTACCAAGAAGTGGAAATTGATCAGATAAATCTTGATACAACTGCTGGACAAATAGGTATTTTAGCTCATCATATTCCACTAGCAAGTGGTGTAAAAGTGTCTCAAATGAATTATATTATTGATGGAAAAAGAACATATTTTTCTGTCGCAGGTGGTTTCATTTATGTAAATGAAACAGAAACAACTTTAATTGCTAATGCAATTGAATCACAAGAAGAAATTGATTTAGAAAGAGCACAAGAAGCAAAAAGAAGAGCTGAAGAAAGACTTAAAATACAAAACGATGAAATCGATATGTTAAGAGCACAAGCAGCTTTGCAACGTGCAATTACACGTATTCATGTCAAAGGTTTATAGAGAAGAACTTCCATTCTTCTCTTTTTTTTGTATAATAGTTTTAAGGAGAAAAAGGAATATGAAAAAGAAGTTTATAGGAGTTATTGGGATTGTTATCGTGGTGATAGTGGGAGGTATTTATTATCTTACACGAGAAGAAAAAATTGAATTATCATTAAAAAATAAAAAAGAGATTATTGTAGAATATGGAAATACAGTTCAATATTCATTTGATGATCTTATTCAAACAAAAGACATAGATAAAGATAAGTTGAAAGAAATAAAAAAAGAAATAAAAATAACAGATAATCTAAAAAATGAAGATCAAAAAGATTATCCAGCAATTGGAAGCTATACAATAAATATTAAATATCAAGATCAAAAACTAAAAAAGAAAGTGATTGTTAAAGATACTACAGCTCCTGTTTTTAATGAAATAAATGAAGTTTCATTTGAAGAAGGAACAGAAAATTATGATTTTAATCAAGAAATCAAAGCAACAGATTTAAGCAATGTTGATTTACAATATGATTTGTCTTCATTAGATATAAATAAAGCAGGGGATTATCAAATAAAGGTATTTGCGAAAGATAGTTCAGGAAATCAAGCGGAAAAAGAAATAACTGTACATGTAAAAGAAAAACCTAAACAAGAATTATCAGCAGCTAAGATTTATCATGGCGGAGGAAAAGTGATTTGTATTGATGCAGGACATCAAGCACGAGGAAATAGTTCATTAGAACCTAATGGACCAGGTTCATCGACAATGAAAGCAAAAGTAACAACAGGTGCAACAGGATGTGTTACAGGTAAAACAGAATCACAAATCAACTTAGAAGTGGCACTTAAATTACAAGAAGCTTTATCAAATCAAGGTTATACTGTTGTTATGTGTCGTACATCACAAAATGTAGATCTTTCAAATGTCGAAAGAGCTAAAATAGCAAATGAGGCAAATGCAGATGCATTTATTCGTTTACATTGTGATTCAAGTGAATCATCTTCTTCTACAGGAACGTTGACACTTGCGCCTTCAACTTCTAATAGATATTGTGCAAGTATTGCAAGTCAATCACAATCACTTTCAAAAAGTATTGTGAATAATATTTGTAAGGCAACAGGTTCTAGAAATAGAGGAGTTTCAATTGTTGATAATATGACAGGTTTAAATTGGTCAAAAGTTCCTGTTACTATTGTAGAAATGGGATTTTTATCAAATCCAGGAGAAGATCGATTACTTTCAAGTGAGGATTATCAAAATAAAATTGTTCAAGGAATTGTAAATGGAATTGGTGAATATTTAAGTTAAGATTAGAAAAAGAGGAAAAAGTAATGGAAAAAGTTACATTAGGGAGAACAGGAATTACAGTGAATCGTAATGGTTTTGGGGCATTACCAATTCAACGAGTAACTGGAGAAGATGCAACAACAATTTTAAGAAAGGCATATGATCAAGGAATTCGTTTTTTTGATAGTGCAAGATGGTATAGTGATAGTGAAGAAAAGCTAGGAAATGCATTAAGTGATGTTAGAAAAGATATTTATATTGCTACTAAAACAGGGTCAACAACCGTTGAAGGATTTTGGCAAGATCTTGAAAGAAGTTTAAAAAATTTAAAAACAGATTATATTGATATTTATCAATTCCATAATCCTTCATTTTGCCCTAAACCAGGAGATGGTACAGGTTTATATGAAGCTATGTTAGAAGCAAAAGCTCAAGGAAAAATACATTTTATAGGTTTAACGAATCATCGTTTACCAGTAGCTATAGAAGCTTGTGAAAGTGGATTATATGATACAATTCAATTTCCATTTAGTTATTTAGCTGATCAAAAAGATATTGATTTAGTACATAAATGTAAAGAACACAATATTGGTTTTATTTGTATGAAAGCGTTATCTGGAGGTTTAATTAATCGTTCTGATGCAGCATATGCTTATTTAGCACAATTTGATAATGTCTTACCAATATGGGGAATTCAAAAAGAAAAAGAATTAGATGAATTTATTTCTTATCAAACAAAAGCACCTGAACTTACTCAAGAAATTAAAGATTTAATTGAACATGATCGTAAAGAGTTAGCTGGTGATTTTTGTAGAGGATGCGGTTATTGTATGCCTTGTCCAAAAGATATCCAAATTAACCAATGTGCTAGAATGTCTTTAATGTTAAGAAGAGCACCAGCAGCAAGTTGGCTTAATGATCATTGGCAAAATGAAATGAAAAAAATAGAAGAATGTTTAAATTGTGGAAAATGTATGACAAAATGTCCATATCATTTAAACACACCTGAATTATTAAAGAAAAATTATAAAGATTATAAAACATTCTTAAAATAAAAAGATAGACAAAATTCGTCTACCTTTTTTCTTTATAAAGAAAAAGGCCCAGATGGACCTTATGAGATATGTCTAATTGTTATAATTCTTTTATAGTAATAAGAACCAGGTTGAAAATCACTAATTTTAACACAAGCATTTGGATCATTTCCAAAAGTATGCGATCCGCCACCACCACAGTGAATTAAACTTCTAGTACCATCACTATTCAACATTACAATTCCAATATGTGTAACTGATCCAGTTCCAAAGCAAGCTAAATCACCAGTTTGTGAATTTGACCAGCTTACCCCTGAAAACATAGATGAATAACCTGCTGCGGTTGTTCTACCTACAGATTTTCCTGCATGGTTTAAACAATAATAGACTAATCCAGAACAATCAAACATATTTGGTCCATTTGCACCCCAATAATAACGGCATCCTAATTTTGAACGAGCTACTTCATAAATTTTATATCCAAGATTAGAAGATGTTGTGTTATTTGTGTTAGAATTGTTAGCGTTATTGTTTGTATTACTATTAGAGTTATTGCTACTTGAATTATTATTATTGTTGTTATTTGAATTATTATTACCAGTATTATTTGAATTATTGCTATTTGTATTATTTGATGCTGGTGGAGCAGGTCTAGCTGTTGATGGTTTTGTTTCATAAGCTTCAGCATTGAATTTATCAATAGCAGCAGCTAATGATTCACTTGCAGCACCATAATCATATATAGCATCTTGCGTAGAAGCAATTTGTTTTCTTTGTTCTTCTAATAATGTTTCATATTGTACTTGAATAGCAGCTTGTTCTTTCTTTTGTTCTTCTAAAACAGCTTTTGCGTTTTCTAAAGTAACTTTTTGATTTTCAATTTCCTTTTTCTTTTCTAACATTTGAGCAATCAAATCTTGGTCACTTGAAGTAAGTGCATTGAAACTATCTATTCTAGATAACATATCAGTAAAATTATCAGCACCAAATATATAATTGATAAAAGTATTTTCATTCATATAAGATTGCATGACATACATACGATCTTTTATTTCTTGATTATCTTTATCTATATCTGCTTGGGCATTTTGTATAGATGTTTCAACATATTGAATTTCAGCTTCTTTAGATGAAATATCCGAATTTAATGAATTTAGCTTTTTTTGAACACTGTCTAATGTTTGCGTTGTACTCGCCGCAGCACTTTTTTGATTTTCTAAATCTTTTTTTAACTTCTTATTTTTAGCTTTGAGATAGCTGTTGAATTCTTCGCATGTTTTCTTATTACTATTTGTTAGTTTTCCACTTGCACATAGTGACATATATTTTGATTCATCTTTTGAAAAATCAATAGCTTCTACAGGTTTTATACAATAGCATGTTGATACAAGCATTGTAGATGCAATAAATCCTACAAAATATTTTTTAATTTTCAAACAAAACACCCCCTTATATTATTTATACATCACTTTCTAAAAAAAGTAAATAAAAGTTGTTTTTATACAAAATAAAAACCTTTAAGCTTATAAACTTAAAGGTTTTAAGTCATTACTAATAAGGTCTAACTGCACAAGTAAATCTACTTACATTATCTGCAATCTTAACAACTTCACCTGTTCGTGGTGCATGAATATATTGACCATTACCAATATAAATACCTACATGTCCACTTTTCCATAAGATATCTCCTGGTTGAGCTTGACTTAATGGAATAATTGCTCCAGATTGACCTTGAGATCCAGAATAGTGATCAAGTGAAACACCTGCTTGTGCATAACACCACATAACCAAACCAGAACAGTCAAATGAATTAGGTCCACTTGCTCCCCATACATAAGGACAACCTAATTTAGAATAAGCAGCAGCTACAACTGTAGAACCATACTTATTTGTAGTAGGAACATTTGTAGATGGTCTAATAGTTGTAGAACCACTACTGCTACTACCTGATGAAGATGATTGAGTAACAACGACTGATGATAAGAATGAATCTAATGAACTTTGAGTATCAGAAATTTTAGATTGTTCACTTTCAGCAGATGCTAAATCTTTTTGTTGTTTAGCTAATAGATCTTCATATTGAGTTTGTAAAGTATATTGTTCGTTTTGTTGAGAAACAATATTTGCTTTTACTGTTTCAATAGTTGCTTTTTGAGATTCAACTTGCTTCTTTTCATCAGCAATTTTTTCTACTAATTCTTTATCGAATTGAGTGATTTCATTGACACTATCAATTCTTGAAAAGAAATCAGAGAAGTTTGAAGCACCAAAAATAAATTCAATATAACTATTACTATTATTGTATGATTGCATAGCATACATACGTTCTTTAACTTCGTTTTCTTTAGCTGTGATACTTGCTTCTAATGATTTAATTGAACTTTCCAAATAGTTGATTTCTTGTTGCTTTTGTTCAATTTGGTTATTTAAATCAGCAATTTTAGAAACAACGTCATCTAATGAACTTTGAGTATCTGAAATTTTAGATTTAGATTCATCAATAGAACTTTGTAACTGATTGTTTTTCTTTTTTAAGTATGAATTAAATTGTTTACAAGTATTATAATTACTATTAGATAAACTTTTACTAGAACAAAGTTTCATATATTTATCTTCTTGTCCTTCAAAGTTTACTGCATGAACTTGACTTGTAGAACAAAAAAAGGATACTAACAAAGTAAAACAAATCATGGAGATTAAACTCTTTTTCATAACTATAATTCCTCCCGTAGCTATTATCTTATTTTTTTAACCAAAAGTAAATATAAACAACGATAATAATAACATTTTTGACATTGTGACATATTTTATAATGAGGTGAAAAATTTTGGTAAAACATGGAATTGATGTTTCTAAATTTCAAGGGTTGATTGATTGGCAAGAAGTTAAAAAACATATTGATTTTGCAATCATTAGATGTGGGTATGGAAGTAATCTGGAAAGTCAAGATGATCCGTATTTTAAAAGAAATGCGGATGAATGTACACGTTTAAAAATCCCTTTTGGGGTTTATTTATATTCTTATGCAACCAATGAAAGAGAAGCTCTATCAGAAGCTAAACATGTATTAAGACTCGTAAAGGATTATCAAATGGCCTATCCTGTTTATTATGATTTAGAAGATAATAATACAACAGGAAGACAAAGTAATCAAACAATAGCGAATATTGCACAAACATTTGCTCAAAGACTCGAACAAGAAGGTTACTATGTAGGAATGTATGCATCATTGTTTTGGTTTAGAACTAAACTTACAAGTCCAATCTTTAATGAGTATACAAAATGGATTGCAAGATATAATGATGAACTTAATTATGATGGAGAATATGGTATGTGGCAATATAGCGCTACAGGAAATGTTTTAGGAATTGATACAATTGTGGATCTAAATTATGCCTATAAAGATTTTCCACAAATCATCGAAGAAGGTGGTTATAATAATTTTTCTAATACGAATTTAACAAGGTATAAGATAGGCGATGAGGTAGAATTTCACCATGTATTTTTAACAAGTGAATCTACGCAACCATTAATGCCATATCGTCATTTTGGAATTATTACGAGAATTGTTCAAGGTGCTAGAAATCCCTATCTTATAGGACAAGATGCCGGCTGGGTCAATGATCAGGTCATAGAAAGAAAGATAAGATATTTAAGTGCACCTGATTATACAGGCAATAGTTTTACAGATGCATTACGTTCTATTCAAGAAGATGCTTCTTTTGCTAATAGAACAAAATTAGCTAAATTAAATGGAATAGATAATTATACAGGTTCACAAAGGCAAAATGATGAATTATTAAGATTACTTAAAGAAGGAAAATTAAGGACATAAAAAAGAGCTTAGATTCTTTTTTCATAAGCTCTTCTTAAAGCACCGCTTTTTAAAGTGATTTCTCCACAATATTTAAAACCATATTTAGTTAAAAAACTTTGCATAGAAAGATTATCATGATGTGTATCCATTCTAACACTATGATAATCTGGATACATAGCAACTACTTGATCTAAAATCGTAGAAGCTAATCCTTTTCCTTTATATTCATTATCAACAGCAATACGATGTACACATATATAAGGACAATTTAAAATCCATTTTCCTTCAATACGGTTATAAGCAGGTTCTCCATGAATCGTTATCATACACGTTCCTAAAATAACACCGTCTTCTTCTAAAACATAAGCTTCATTATTTTCTATATCTTTTTCAATTGTTTCTTCATTAGGATATCCATCTTGCCATTGATCAATATCATTATTTTTGAAATAAGTTTTTGCTTGATTAATAATGTCAATGACACGTGAAATATCTTCGATTTTCGTTGGTCTTAAAATCATTATTTTACCTCCCAAACATACTTTCCTAAATGATATAGACTTTTAGTTTGTTTGTCAAATTGTTTTGTTTACAAATCAAAAGCATTTGTTATAATAGCTTTATACAGAAGGAGGAAATAAAATGGTACTTGATCAAATCAAAGAAATTTTAAAAGATACAATGGATATTGATGAATCAAAAATTACTTTAGATGCTAAATTAAAAGAAGATCTAGAATTAGATTCATTAGATTCAGTTGAATTAATCATGTCTGCTGAAGAAGAATTTGGAATTGAAATTCCTGATGAAGACGTTATGAATTTTAAAACAGTAAACGATATAGTAAACTATATTGAAGAACATAAATAAAAGCTATAACAAGCATTTCGCTGTTATAGCTTTTTTTACTATTCTAAAATATAGTTATTCATAAGTTTTTTATTTTTTTCTAAACATTTAAATAAGAATGCTCCAATAATTAAAACAATAAATTCACCAATGAAAACATAGAATGCATTAATCATAAATGGTAATTCTAAAGCTAGATAAAGTTCTAAACCAACGATTAAACCATTGACAACCCCACCAATTAAAGCTCCAGCAAAAACATTTTTAACATAATACATACCAAGACAAGCAATCAATGTTGCAGCTGTTCCAAAACAAATGTCATATAATCCCATTGGAGATGCAAGGTTTGCAAGCAAACATCCAATAGTAAGTCCTGGAATAAATTTCTTGTTGTAACATGCAAGTAAAACAATAATTTCAGTTAAGCGCATTTGCACTGCTCCATAAGCAATAGGTGAAATCAAAATTGTTAAAACTGCATAAGCAGCACCAATCATGGCATTCATTACAATTAATTGTACCTTTTTATTATTCATTTGTAGTCCTCCTCTTCTAAAGTACAGTTAGAAGCCAGATGAAATAAAAAAGATGACAGAGCCATCTTCATTACTTATCCTTAGTTTTTTATACTGGGTTTGGCTCTCGAACCAGTCTTTGACATTATACTAAAACGGGTAGTGAAAATCAATATATTTTATTTTATAATAAAGGTAAGGAGATGATGATTATGTTATGTCCAAAATGTCATAGTTTACTAACAAAAGGAGCCAAATATTGTAATATTTGTGGAACAAGAATACCGCAAGAGGATATCCAAGTAGAAGAAATAGGCTCAAGGGTTAAAAATAGAGAAAAACATAAAAAAGAAGTGCGAAAAAAAACTAAAATTATTATTTTAGGAATCATAGCACTTGTCGTGGTGATTGCTATGTTAGGATTTATTTTATTTTTTAGAGGAAATAAACCATCTTATTCACCAGATAATCTTGTTAGTCAACATGTTGAAAAACCATTACATTTAGAAAAAAGTAAAGTTACATTAAATATTGGAGATGAATATACCATTCAAACTAATCTTAAATGTACTTATCAATCGAAAAATGAAAAAATATGTATCGTAGATACAAATGGTAAAATTACGGCTTTATCATCAGGTAAGACAAAAGTAATTTGTACTAGTGAATCAGGTAAAGAAAAAGCCCTTCAAGTTATTGTAAATGAAAAAATAGAAACAACAGTAGAAGAAAATACAGATGAGGATGAATATATATTTGCTCATAGTGATACAGAACTTCTTACAGAAGCTGATTTAGAAAATAAAGATGATTCTCAGTTACGGTTAGGACTTAATGAAATTTATGCCAGACATCATTGTACGTTTAAAACACCTGAGATTGCAGACTATTTTAAATCTAAAAGTTGGTATAGTGCAGACGAAACTTTGACATCAGAAATGATGAATAATCACATGTCAGAGTATTTTAATGAAATTGAATTAAAAAATATTTCCTTTATTCAAGCACATCGATGAAAATAATTTGCATACACTAAATCATAAATGAAAAAATATATGAAAATAGTTATCAAAATCTATAAATTTCATTTTCAATTCATAAAAGATATGTAAAATGAAAGTGTAATCAAAGAAGATTATAAAGTCATTCTTCTCTTAGATATTTTTTTGACAACTATATTCATTGAATGACGTAGGAAAAGTAAGCGATGCCCGTTTGCTTTTCCTTTTTTTGTTCTTTGAAAATGATTTTCATAAATAAAAAAGAAAATAAGGCAAAATATGAAAGCATTCACCAAAAATAATTGTAAGCATTTTCAAGAGTAGGGTTCTTTTATAAAATAAGTTTAGTTCAAAAAAGGGAGGAAAAAATTATGGACAAAATAGCAGATGTCTTAGGTCGTGCTGGTGCATGGTGTGGTTAAAACAAATATTTATCTGCGATCAAAAATGCGTTCCAAAACTTCATGCCTTTCACAATTGCTGGGGCAATCGGGGTTTTATGGTGTAACGTTATTGTTAATGAATCTACAGGGTTAGGAATCTTCTTTAAACCAATCATGGCATTAAGTTTCTTAAACCCAGCATTCCAAGCTGTTAACTTTTGTACAATCAGTTGTATTACAGTTGGAGTTACTCTTGGGATTGCTCAAGAAATCGGTGTTTGGAACATGGGAGCTGAAAAAGCAGATTACATTCCAGGTTTAGTTGGATTGGCTGCATGGTTATCAGTTACAAACACTTCACATGTTATTGAAGGTGCTAAAGATGCTTTCGCAGGTATCTCTGGTAATGAATTAGGAGCAACAGTTTTATTTACAGGTATGATCATTGGTGTCTTAGCTGTTGAATTATTCTGCTTCTTTGAAAAATAAGATGCATTAAAATGCTTGATCAAGTTCCACCAGGTGTATCTCGTGCATTCGAAGTTTTAGTACCAGCTACTTTAACATTGATCATTACTGCTTGTATTGGATCAGCGTATTATAACATAACAGGTTTATATTTAAATGATATTATTAAAAACAGTATCCAAAATCCTTTAGGAAGTTTAGGTGCAACTGTTCCTGGTTTTATTATTTTATATTTAGTAATCATGTTATTCTGGTTAGTAGGTATTCATGGTAATAATATGGTATCAGCTGTTAAAGAATCAATCTTTACTCCATTAGCACTTGAAAAATTCAACAGAGGTGAAAAAAACAACAAACATTATTAATATGTATGCTATTCAAATGTGGGGTGAAATTGGTGGTTCTGGATGTACATTAGGTTTAGTTATTGCTATCTTTATTTTCTCTAAACGTGAAGATAACAAAGCAATCGCTTCATTATCATTAATTCCAGGATTATTCGAAATCAACGAAACAGTTACATTTGGTATTCCATTTGTATTAACATCAATCGTTCTTGAAATCGTAGGTTATGTATTAACAGTTATTGGAATCTGCCCAGTTGCATGTTTAACAGTACCTTGGACATGTCCATCATTGATCTTTGGATTCTTGGCAACAGGTGCAAATAT
>OJNH01003184.1_pt1 | contig 10696 bp, 10 predicted proteins | sample 1597361 | NCBI WGS metagenome assembly OJNH01 (sample SAMEA2452136, study PRJEB22498) | human gut metagenome | biome: human feces; feature: human gut; material: feces | place: Australia | collected 2012
AGCCTTTGCTCCCAGGCCACAGATAGGATGCTATTGGGGTTCTCGGTTTCTGTCTTTGGCAGGATTGAAAGGGATTTTTCTATGGTGTTGCAGTTATGAAAAATTTTTCGGGTGCGTTATCTATGGATAGATTGAATGGAAGCCTTCTATAGGATTGCGTTGGTTGAATTATTCAACAATTTTCATACAGATTGAGACTTCACTTCAAATCAATCAAAAGATATGTGAGTTTTCCCTTTATAAGTATATGTGCCTGATTTGTGGAGTCAAAGACAGAAAATAAAGCCAAATTTATTTTCTTTGCCTTTGATATAGGATTTTCGTAAAATAAAATGTGTGGGGGAAAATTCAGGTGTGAGTTTATTCAAAGACTGAATGAAAAAAGAACCTTTCGATACTATAATTTTTGACTTTTGCGCTATGGAATTTTGACTGTAAGTCCTGCGAGCTCGTTTTCGAGCAGGACTTGTTTTATCAGGCAAAATGGAATGTTTAGCGCAATTGAAAAAATTATAGTATCGAAAGGTTCTTTTTTGCAGTACACTTTGCAATTGATATAACACCTGAATTTTCTCTATTTACAGGAAGAAAATCAGCATATCAATCAAAAATACTGGTATCAGGCAGCTTAGTGACCAGAGCATATATCCAAAGAAAGATGGCATTTTAATACCGTTCTCCTCTGCGATGGAGCGTACCATAAAGTTCGGAGCGTTACCGATATAGGTATTAGCGCCCATGAATACGGCACCGCAGGAAATCGCCATCAGAATTGTCTGTGGTATAAAGCTGGTCAGTGTCTGTATACCGGAGCTAAATCCTAAGGAGGCTGCAGTTGTGAAGAATACCAGGTAAGTCGGTGTGTTATCAAGGAAGCTTGATAATGCTCCGGTTATCCAGAAGAACTGCCAGGGTTCAGTCAGTCCAAGACTGGAACCCCGGGCTTTTAAAATAAGGAGTGCCGGAATCATCGTAATAAAGATACCGATGAAAAGAATGGCAACTTCCTGAATCGCATCCCAGGTAAAATGGTTGCTGCTGCGAACTTCCTTTTTGGTTGTCTTAAAGGAAAGATAAGCAGAAGCAAGAATCATCGCAATTTCGATAATGGAAGCATAGGATAAAGTTACACCCATTATAGTAAGTCCTTCGCTGAAAACAGGGAAGGTTGTTGGAAGTACTCCGCTTAAAATAACACCTGCAACGATGATAAGGAGAAAGAGAATGTTGTGTGCTCCGTCTAAATGAAGCTTTACTCTGTTTTCTTCTGTTTTCATTTCCGGGCGGAAACCGGCAGCAATGTCTTTTTTATATGCCCTTGTATCAATAAGGAAGAACAAGGCCAGTAAAATAATGACATTAATAATCATTACAGGGAGAAGATGGAGACTCCAGAAAAAGTCAACACCGTTCATAAATCCCATCAAAAGTGGCGGATCACCGATTGGGGTCAGACATCCACCCATATTTGAAATCAGGAAAATAAAGAACACCATAATGTGACTCTTATTTCTCCTCCAGGAATTCATCTGAATCATCGGACGCACGAGAAGCATACTCGCACCGGTTGTACCGATACAGCTTGAAAGCAGTGTACCGATTGCCAGCAGTCCGGTATTCATACGAGGCGAACCGACGAAATCTCCTTCCAGATTGATATTTCCCGAAACACAGAACAGACCAAACAATAAAACAATAAAGGACAGATAATCATTTACGATACATTCCAATACCGTTTCTGCAGTCTCTCCTGCTCCATATTTTACAGCAAACGGGATGACAAATAACAGCGACCAGAGCAATACCGCCCAGCCTTTATTCTTGTCCCACCATTCTTCCTTGATCAGTGGAAAAATAGCAATACATAATAAAAGACCAGCAAATGGTATGCACAGCCAAAGTGGTATATTTTCCATTATTTTTACCTCCTTTTAATCTCCGTCTATTTTACACCCTGACCTGCAAAAATGTAACCCCTTTATTTGTTAGAAATTTAACAAAGTATTTATGGTTTTTTTAGCATTTTTTGTTCAAAAAAGCGACCGGACAGACACCACTCCAATACCGACAGCGTCATTATCAGATTTTTACAAAGCCTGTATATGATTTGCCTGATAACCTGTAAACACTTTTTACTGCATATGAAGAGAAGCCAACCCTTCCGGGATGGCTTCTCTTCGAGGAGTTTAGTTATGAAAATGTTTATTAAATAAAAAGGGAATAATGTAAAGGAATGATTTCCGTTTACAAGATATAGTATATGCACAAATTGTGTCCTTAATATGTACGATTTCAAAAACCTTTCTAAAATCCTCCCCGAAAATTTTAGAAACTTTTTATATTTTCCCTCTTTACAAATTTTTCGTGTCCCAGACGCACCAAAATATGATAAAACAATTTATTGTGCAGGCTCTGATATGATTGGAAGAAGTTCCAACACACCATTTGCTGCTGTCTCGATAGCATCCAGTTCATCCATAAAATCTTCCTCTGAATAATTCTTTGGATGTTTTGTCATATCGCCAGCAGCTGTAACAATATCTCCAACCGCATTCAATGTATCGACAACATCTGCATCTTGATCCCAGCCGTTTGCAATTGCCAAATCACAGGCAGATGTATACATCAATGCAAGTTCTGCGTACGTTGTAGCCACATATTCAGCCGCTGTCATAGACTTTTTAACCGTCACTTTGGTTTTTGCCTGATAGGTTTTCTTTCCAACTTTTACAGTCACAACAATGTCTGTCTTTCCAGGTTTCTTTGCTGTTACGACACCTTTTTTATTCACAGATGCAACAGCTGATTTCTTTGATTTATAAGAAATCTTTGCATTATCCGGCTCATTGTATACATTTAATGTAAATTTTTCTCCCTTAGCCAGCATATATTTGCTGACTACCATTGGCTTGGAAGCAGCATACACCGGTACTGTTACAAGTGAACTTGTAAGTAACACGGCAACTGCAACCATCAGTGTTAAGATTCGTTTTGTCCATGTTATTTTCTTTTTTTCCATATGCGTTACTCCTTTTCGTGTTGTATTTTGATAAATCTATTATACTGTTATTTCTGCTGTATTCGAAGGAATAGCGCGAATGGTTCATATATGGCGCGAATGGTAAATACCGGAAACTTATACGGCAAACCAGTTTTATGCTGTTGAACGTTGTTTTATGCATCGGATTATTTTATAATAAGGATATTAACATATGATATAAGGTGAATGACTTATGAAAATCGCAGTATGTGATGACGATATCCAATGCATCGCACAGGTATGTGCTTTGTTGGAGCAATGGTCACAACAAAAAAAAATTGCTCTCACACTCTATCATTTTTCAGATGGAGATGAACTGCTCCGCGCACACCAGAAGCACTGCATGGATCTGATTATTTTAGATATTATAATGCCACTTTTAAGTGGACTGGATACAGCAAAAGAACTACGCAACAAAGACGATCATACCCCGATCATCTTTTTAACCTCATCGAAAGAATATGCGGTTGATTCCTATGAAGTTCATGCGCTGCATTATCTGTTAAAGCCAGTTTCCCCGACGCAGTTATTTGATTCAATGGACTATTTTTTTAATATGTCCCGACAGTCAGAAAAATATTTTCCTGCCCAGACGGCAAACGGATTTTGCAAACTACGGATTGCCGACATTGAGTATCTGGAAGCCATGAATAAACAGGTGAATGTGCATATGACAGACAGTTCTGTGATAGAAATCCATGAACAGTTCGCCAAATGCGAACAATATTTTACACAGGAAATCGGATTTTTCAAATGCCACAGAAGCTACATCGTACAGATGCGTTACATCGAACAGTTTACGAAAAATTCAATTATCACCTGCCATCAAGTGACGATCCCTGTCTCAAGAAACAGTTATTCTGCTTTCAAGAATGCTTATTTCAACTATATGTTCAAGGCGTGAATAAAAAGCTGGAGATGCCGCTATAACCTCTTGAAACACTCATGTAATTTGTAGTAATCTCCTGCATAAAGCAATCTTAGTATCATCTGCAAGACTGTTTTGAAACACAATATTGCCTCTGCGCTCTTCTTCACGAAGCAATCCTTTTTCAGCCAGTCTGCGTCGCATTTCACGGGCGGTTCCTTCTCCTCCGTCAAAAATCTGTACCTGGTCGCCTAATACTCTTTGAATCTGTTCTCTTGCAAATGGATAATGTGTACATCCAAGTACTGCTGCATCAATCTGATTGTTGCGGTAAGAATAGAGCAAATCTTCCAGATACCGGTGAAGGTCTTCCCCATCTAAATCACCTCTCTCTACAAAATCCATAAGTCCCGGACAAGGAAGTGGAATGATGGTAGCCTTGTCCTCATATTTTGCAATCAGATTGTGCAGTTTTTCTTCATGAATTGTCATAGGTGTTGCCATCACAAGTACGCGCGGGTGATCCATGCACAATACCGCCGGTTTTACAGCCGGCTCAATGCCAACAATCGGAATGTAGGGATACATTTCCCGCAAAACCCGTACCGCCGCACTGGTGGCTGTATTGCAGGCTACGACAAGACCTTTTGCCCCCTGATCAAACAAGCCGGTGGCACAGGCAATCGTAAGTTTTCTTACTTCTTCCTTCGTTTTCACACCATACGGTGCATTTTTTGAATCGCCGAAATAAATAAAGTCTTCATTTGGCATAATTTTTTTCAGTTCACGCAACACACTGATTCCGCCCACGCCGGAATCAAATACTGCAATTGGCTGTTTCTTTTCTATATGATACATTATCTGTATGCTTCCTTTCTTTAATATAAGGTAAAACTTTTAATCAAATAAAATGTATGTTATAATAGTTACAATCATTTAACAGTCGGAGGAAACCGTATGGCAGTAGAAGAAGGCCTTTTTGGCAAATACAAACAATGTGAATTTTGCGGTCGCCCGCTCCCCAAAAATTACGAAGGTGACCTATGTCCCCGCTGTAAAGATAATCAATTATTCAGAGAAGTAAAACATTTCATCCGCTCCAACAATGTAAACGAATATGAAGTTGCTGCTCATTTTGATATTCCTCTCAAACAGGTCAAAGAATGGATCCGTGACGGACGCATTGAATATCGCACAGACAATGCTGCATCCAATGTATCTGCGTTACACTGCCAGCGATGCGGTGCTCCAGTCACATTCGGAACACTGTGTCCAAAATGTTTAAAACTTTTGAACCAGCACGGATCTTCCGTTGCGTTTTCCAAAGACAAAAATAATGTTGGCGATTCCCGTATGCACTATCTCGACAACGAGAGTTAACACTATTATATCCGAACAAACAAACATGCACAACAGAAAGTCTGTTGTGCATGTTTTTGATTTACTTAATAGTACCGCAACTTAAGCCTGTTTACGAATTACTTTCTGTGCGTATTTTACCTGAACAGCATCCAGATATTTATCATCCGGCTCAAACTTGATCAAATATGTATCTCCTTCTTTCTGGATGACCATCTCATAATATGGCTGGTCTTTCACCTGGGAAGTATAATCAAGAACTTTCACTGTATGATCTGTTTCATAGCGATATACACTGCGATCTCCAGCCGGTGCAATCTGAGAAACTTCATCCATGGAATAGACAGCAAGTCTCTTACGACGGCTCTTGTTCATGATCTTGGCAAAACGAACTTCTCCATCAAAATAGGAACACTCATACTCTTTGTTCGAACGAAACGTAATAAAGTAAAAAAGCACTCCAAAAATCAGTGTCATCAAAAGCATCAACGGACTGTAACATGCTAATACCAATGATACAATCGTAATTACCAGTGACAAAATGGATAAAAATACTTTTGTCGTAGTTTTGTGAACTGGTGTCAGTACAAATACTTCTAACATATTTTATCTCCTTTAAAAATGTATTGTATTTATTATACATTAAATTTCCTGTTATTTCTATAAAATTATACTTTTTTAATAATCTCGTATGGATTTTTTGCCGTTCAATCTATATGGATTCCGACTGCCTGATTCATGCCGGAAGTGGAATTGACCAGGTCACCTGGATGGATGTCCGTGTCGGCGACTGGGTTGTCACTCCCCGCCATGGAAAACCGGTTGAAATCAATGCTTTATGGTACAATGCCCTGCAGGTAATGTCTGAGCTTGCACAATATTTTGAAGAAGAAGATCCTTACAAAGATCTTGCAGAGCAGGTTGCCCGTTCTTTCGTTGCAGAATTCTGGAACGAAAAAAAGCAATGTCTGTACGATGTCGTGGATAACAATCTGAAAGATGACAGTATTCGTCCAAACCAGATTTACGCTGTATCACTTCCATATACGATATTGCCGGAAGGCAAGGCAAAAGCAGTCGTTACCACTGTGGAACGTGAACTTGTTGCCGGCCCGGGACTCCGCTCTCTTTCGAGAGATCACAAAGATTATCATCCAATCTACTGCGGTTGTCTCCCAAAAAGGGATGCCGCTTACCACCAGGGAACTGCCTGGGGGGTATCTGATAGGTGGTTTTATTACGGCTGTATCGGTTCCATCTCTGAAATTTTTGATGGAGATGCACCTCATCATTGTCGTGGCTGCTATGCACAGGCATGGAGTGTAGGCGAAGTACTTCGGTGTTATACAGAAGATATTCTTCCATTTTCATAAGAAACATTATTTTCTCTCACGCGGAAAATTACCATCGGAAATTTTTTTAAAAAAATTGATATTTCTTCTTGACAATTGTCCTGTCTTTATGTAGAATAATCATTGTTCCGCGTGAGTGAAACATGCCTGGTTAGCTCAGTTGGTAGAGCAGAGGACTGAAAATCCTCGTGTCTCTGGTTCGATTCCGGAACTGGGCATTGCCGAAAGGCAATGAACTGCGGGTGTAGTTCAATGGTAGAACACCAGCCTTCCAAGCTGGATACGTGGGTTCGATTCCCATCACCCGCTCTTTAGAAGAAACCGAAATGGTTTCTTTTTTTATTACAGAATAACAATTACATGTCTTACCATATGTGTATACAAAATAAAGTGCGCGCTTGCCTGCTTTTGCTGTGGGGGAATTCCCCAAAAAAAATTTCCTATACAGCAAAAAGCATCGATTAAAATCTTTCGATTCTAATCGATGCTTTCTTTTATTTATTCTCGTATTATATTAGAATAAATCAACGGATCCTGTGAATTTATCATTGATCACATAGTATGCTTTATAATCTTCTGGTTTTATGTAAATATTTAAGGTCTTGATACATCCTGCTCTATGACCTTCTGCAACAAACTGAGCCTTAACCTTGTCCTCAAGACTTGCAACACTAGCTGCATTTCCCTGAAATTCTACAATCATCTCTGTCTTTGCAGGTTCCTTAACAGCCTTCTTTACTGTTTTCTTAGCTGTAGTCTTAGCTTTCTCTACTTTCTTAGCAGCTGTCTCAGCTTTTGCTTCTACTTTCTTTGCGGTTGTTTCAGCAACAGCCTCTGCTTTCTTAGCGGCTGTCTCAACCTTCTTAGTTGTTTCTTTTACAGCTTCTTTTACTTCAGCCTTTACGTCTGGAGCCTTTGCTAATTTTACATCTGTACTTGCCTTGTTTACTTTTTTGTTCTGCATAATACTTTCCTCCTAAACGAACAATTACTCACAAACCAAAAACTTTTCAATTGCAACCAGTGCCTCCTGCTCATCAGAACCTTCTGTCACAATATCAACAGACATTCCATCTGATGGGTTGAAAGCCATAATACCCATAATACTTTTCGCATTGATGCGTCGATTATCACTTTCTAATGTAATATCACTATCAAATTTACATGCAACTTGAACAAGTTCAGCAATTGGATTCTCATGTTCCTTTGCCACATTAGAAACAATTACATTTTTCTTACTCATACGCTCTCCCTTTCTTACATGTATAACACACAAAAGAAATATATATCACTTCCAAAATATTTTCAAGGCATCAACCGTATTTCTGTTAAAGTTTCACGAATCATGCATAAAACATAAGATTGAATTGGTTATTTTTACAATACTTATTTTACAAGATATGTGAAGAATATATTTCCTGCATCAGAAAACCATTTATTAGCTTCGTCAAAACTCTTTGATTTTGTAGAATGTGTTTCCGGATCATAATAATAAATATGACTTGCCGAATAACCGGTTACAAGAACCGCACTCTTGTTGCCTGTCATAGCAAATACCGGACTTCCTTCACTCACATAAAATATAATTTCATCCACGCTGCAGCCAGACACATCCAACACAACCGCATCCTTTATTTCATCTTCTATTACCTGTTTTGGTGTTGCACCAGCATCTATCAGTGTTTTCACGCTGACATCATCTCCATGATACGCGAGCATTGCACTCACTGCCTGCACCACAGAAGAAGAATTTTTATCCGTGTCATTTACCTTTATATTTGCAAATGCATTCCGTGCAGATTTACGGGCACGCATCCATATATACTGCTGCTGACTGTCCACAACCACGCCAAGATTTTCATTCGCACAGACAATTGCATCTGAGATATTGTCCGTAGCAAGTACCACATCTCCTTTTTCATATACATAAAAACGTTCCACCTTATCTTTTGTCTCCAGCGCAAGTGTTCTAGGCTTCTCTAACAATACTGACTTCGAAGTGATCATTTTAATACTTGAAGCTTTCAGCGTCGCTTTCATTACCAGCTGATACTGTGTCTGTTTAATATCCGTAACTGTCTGTCCGACGGAAACTTTTGTTTCTGTATCCGCCGCACGGTTCATGATGGAATCCACACTGCCACTTATATAATGTCCACCGGTTTTTTTCATAAGCTGAATCGTAATTGTGTAATCCTGTACACTGACCGATTCCACTTTCCCGGATTTTGGTTTATATTTCTTTACAATATCATGACTATCCTGCGATGTAGACATAATTTTCAAATAATTCATCGGAAATACGGTGTTGCCGGCCGCACCTACAACTACATTATCTTTCTTTGCTGCACCATAGATAAAATCATTATTGATAAATCCCAATGGTCGCAAATACGAATTATCGCTTTCTTTGATATCGTATACCGACTCATCCTGTAAATTCATCAAATGGATTGTTGTGCTTGAATATTCGTTGTCAGCTTCTACCCATGCAAGATACTGATTGGATTGTGAAGTCTGATAACAACTTTCTTTCAGACCATCCACAATGACTTTTTCCTTTAATGTTGTCAGATTAATACGGTACAATTTTTCATCTATAAACAAATACAAATTGCCTTTGTCATTGACATACATCAACTGTCCCATTTCTGCTTTGAGAATTTCATAAGACTGTGTGGATGGAATAAATACTTCTTCCTCCATGGTCTGTACCAAGCCATCATAGTGATATACAGCTGTACCGACCTGTCCCTCGTGATCACCTCTGTTCATATATCCATAAACCACAAAGTCCACACTTCCGGCCTCATCCACGCGCACAATTTTAATATCATGCGGTCCCCAGTCATCCCGGATATCTGTTCCCTCTGTATCCCGGAAGCTGAATACCTGCACGATCTTTTTATTGATACGGTCAAAACACCACAATTCGCCCTCCTGAACGAAAGCAACCACAGTGCCTGTCTCATTCATAGCATATTCAATCTGTCCGTCTCTTATTCCAAGCTGTATACTGTTTCCATCAGAAATAAAATTATTTTCCCCGCGGAAAATCTGATTGGTCGTGCGCTCAAAATTAAGGACATACATACGACTGCTTGTCATACGTAAACGGTAATATTCTTCCACATTATAATACTCTGTTTCGCCTTTTCCATTTACATAAGATGCAACATAAGAAATCGTAATAACATTGTAGGAAGTATTGATTTCTTTAATGGATGCAACCGTATCTCCAATCTGTTTTGGTTTTAAGTCAGCCCATGTAATCTGCTTTAAAGTACAGGTAAGGTCAACATAATGAAGTGTCGTCGCATCTCCGGTTGCTGCATCCATATACTTTGGAATAAAAGTGTCCGCATCGTCCCGGAATGTATAATCATGAAACTGTAATGCAAAATCAACGCATTCTTTGACATAACTGTCAATCGTCTGCATGAGTCTTGTATAATAATAAATTTCCTGACCTTCTGACTGTAGCGTTACAATCATCGTATATTCCTGATCTTCGTCCAGAATATTCTGAATCATAAGATTTGCCGTCACATTATTACCCGAGGTTCTATAATCGGTTACATTGCTTTTTGCTACGAGTCTTTTCCCATCCATACTGCGAATTTCAAAACGCATGGCATCAATTTTCTTTCCATACGTAGCAACAATAATCGGAAGAACACGCGAATTATCAACCGGTGTAATGGAATCTCTCATCTGCGTCGCATCCATCTTGTCCACATAACCATGCAACTCATTAATCCGATTATCTCCCTGTTGAAAATATACCACCGGCAACGTTGCCTTTGCCATGGTCGTTGTCATATCGCGGTTATCTTTATTTGTTGTAATACTAAATAGAATTATCGCCACGAAAAAAAGTGCCATCAGCACAATTGGTTTTATAACTTTCTTATTCATTGCTCTTTCCTTTACAGTGCAAGGCATGCCTTGCACTGTTTCTATTGTATTTGTGTTACCACCAGCGTCTGCAACGGCGATGATGGCAGCGTCTACGGTACAATTCGGTCCCAAACAGCACTCCTACCATGCTGCAAAGCCAGTCGTCTCTGCAATCCC
>OJNH01003193.1_pt1 | contig 10672 bp, 7 predicted proteins | sample 1597361 | NCBI WGS metagenome assembly OJNH01 (sample SAMEA2452136, study PRJEB22498) | human gut metagenome | biome: human feces; feature: human gut; material: feces | place: Australia | collected 2012
GTGTGTATCCTTTACTGAGGCAGATATTGCCGCAAAGATAGAAAAAAGTCTGAGTGTGTAAGAACAAAAATTAAAAAAGAAGGTATTAAGAAAGGGTGACTTGTATGGAATTTGAAACACTGCAGAAAATTATTGCTGAGGTTTTAGATGTCGAGGAGGACGAAATTACAATGGACACGAGATTGCTTGAGGATCTCGGAGCTGATTCATTGGACGCGGTTGAGATTATTATGGGAATCGAGGATGAACTGGGAATTACAGTTCCTCAGGAAGAGCTCGAAAGCAAAAATCTGGCAACCGTTGGCGATGTGTACGAATTAATTAATGATACGATGGCGTAAAATGAAAACGGTACATGAGCTGCGAGGTAGATCCTTGCGGCTCTGTCTTTTGCTCGCACGGTGCAGGTTACAATGTGCCTTGGAATGAAGTTGCACAGCATATGCATTTGCCGAGTATTCTTGAACCCGCTAAGGAGGACAGCGTAAGTACAAACAGCAAAAACGCCTTTGAAAAATGCAAGAATCAGGACGATGTTTTTGCTCTTGACAAAGAACTTATGCAAATTTTTGAGCAGACTTACGGCCCAATTACTCATAAAAAAGCACCCGAAAAGCGAAAGGTTACTGCGGTTTCCGCAATAGATAAGGCGGCTGAAAAATTAATGAAAAATCCGCAGTACAACGGCACGGAATATTTGCTTGTAGACGGATACAATGTGATTTTTGCCTGGGAGCACCTCAAAGAATTGACGGAACGCAGTCTTGACGGTGCAAGGCAGGTGCTTATAAATATTCTTTGCAATTATCAGGGATACAGCAAGTGCAATCTCATTCTCGTATTTGATGCTTACCGTGTAAAAGGGCAGTACAGAGAAGTGGAAACCGTGAACGGAATCAGCATTGTTTACACCAAAGAGGCGGAAACGGCTGATATGTACATAGAGAAAGTATCGCATAAACTTGCGAAAAACAACAGAGTGCGTGTTGTCACTTCTGATGCACTTGAGCAAATGATAATTCTCGGAAACGGCGCATTGCGTGTATCCTCACTCGCTTTTCTTAAAGAAGTAAGACAGGCGGAAGAAGAAATCAGAAATATTATAAATAACGATTAAACGAAAGTTGGCAGAATAGAATCTGCCGGCTTTTGCTTTGTGAAGTATTGACAAATATAAATACTGATAATATAATTAAATTGTTATTAATATTACTGATTCTTCAAGGTGATAAAATGGAATTTTTATGTGATACTAATTATATATTGTTCCCGACAAGCGATAACGCACAAAACAAAAGGCTGTATTTTTATATTGACAATGAACTCGTTTATGATATAGTTTTAAAACTTGACAATGATTCTCCTGATTATAAATTTCCTGTTAATATGAGAAGATTTAAGGGTAACAAGGTGAAAATTATATCCAATCCTATGATGAATATTTGCTTTGAAAAAGCCGATAAAATACAATTCGATTATGACGGAAAATACAGACCGCTGGTGCATTTTACAGCCGCCAAGGGTTGGATAAATGACCCGAACGGACTTGTGTATGCAAACGGAAAATATCTAATGTATTTTCAGCACAATCCGGTTGCCGCCACATGGGGAAATATGCATTGGGGCGGCGCAGTAAGTGATGACCTTATACATTGGGAAGAAATCGGAGATGTACTTTTTCCCGATAAAGACGGCACAATGTTTTCGGGCAGTGCAATAATTGACAAGAAAAACCTGACAGGATTACAGAGCGGTAATGAGCCTGCAATCTTATATTTTTATACTTCTGCGGGAAATACATCAGAAACGTCTAAAGGCAAACCGTTTACACAATGTCTTGCTTACAGTAATGACGGCGGCAAAACTCTGATTAAATATGACAAAAATCCTATAATTAAAAATATTATAAAAGAAAACCGTGACCCGAAAGTAATATACTGTGAACCTGATGACAGTTATATTATGGTGCTGTTCCTTGACGGTCACAGCTTTGCGATTTTAAAATCCAAAAATCTGCTTGATTGGTCGCAAATACAGGAAATTTCATTACCCGACGATGGGGAATGTCCTGACTTTTATCCGCTTTGCGCAGACGGTGACAGCAAAAATATTAAATGGATATTTTCCGCCGCCTCCGACAGGTATTATATCGGCTCGTTTGACGGCAATAAATTTATTATTGAAACCGAACAAAAAAGACTGAATTTCGGTAATGCGTCATATGCCGCTCAATCCTGGTCGGATATACCTAACGGCAGACGAGTGAGAACTGCTTTTGCGTCATTTGTAATACCGAATAATCCGTTTGGCAGTTGTCTTAATATACCGCAAAATATGACTATAAAAACAATTAACGGTGAACCGTATCTATCGGCATTGCCTGTAAAAGAATTTGAAACGCTTTATAAAAACAGAGATGTCAAAACCGATGTTGTGATTAATTCGGATATGCCGTTTATTAAGAGTATTCAAAGCAAAGCCTGCGATATTTCTGTTTCTGCAAGTGCGGAAAATTCTTTTTCTTTGGAGCTTTTCGGTCTTAAAATATCTTTTAATGCAGATGATAAAATATTGCAGTGTCTTGATAAATCCGCACCGCTTAAATGTGTGAACGGCACAGTAGATTTGAGAATAATTTTTGATACTTTATATACTGAAATTTTCGCTGACTTCGGCACTGTATTTATGGGTATGACATATATCGCCGACAGTAATCTGAACAGCTTGCGTATCGAATCAAAAAACGCAACAATTCATAATATAAGAGTTTCCGAGTTAAATTCAATTCACTAAAAATTTTATTTACTGCTTGAATATATTTACAAAATGTGATATTATATATAAAGTTTATAAAATATTAAAAAATATGGAGGAAAATTATGTCTGTTTCATATATGACACACCCGCTTATCCGACACAAAATCACATTGCTCAGAAAAGAAAGCACATCTACAAACGAGTTTAGAAAACTTGTCGAAGAGATTGCTATGCTTATGGGATACGAGGCACTTTCTGACCTTGAAACACAGGAAATTAATATTAAAACTCCGCTTGAAGAGTCAAAACAGCCTGTAATTTCAGGTAAAAAACTTGCCGTAGTACCGATTTTAAGAGCCGGTCTTGGTATGGTAAACGGTATTCTCGCACTTGTACCGTCAGCAAGAGTAGGTCACATCGGACTTTATCGTGACCCTGTTACTCACGAGCCTCACGAATATTACTGCAAACTTCCCGAGCCGATCGACCAAAGACAGATTGTTGTTGTAGACCCTATGCTTGCAACAGGCGGTTCGGCAGTTGCCGCTGTAGATTACATCAAAGAGCACGGCGGTCAAAAAATTAAATTTATGTCAATTATCGCAGCACCTAAGGGCGTTGAAACCCTTATGAAAGCGCACCCTGACATTCAGCTTTATGTTGGCGCACTCGATCGTGAACTTGACGATAACGCATATATCCGTCCGGGCCTCGGTGATGCCGGCGACAGAATTTTCGGTACTAAATAATAAAAAACGCTGATAAATATAGGAGTAGCCATAAAAAACCGACCTCAAAAAGTTAGATTTTCAGTCTAACTTTTTGGGGCGGCTTAAATTTACGGTTACTCCTTTTTATGACAGAACAACTGCCTTCTGAGCAGTAGGTAATCCTCTTTGATATAATATAGTGTATAATGATACTGACCTGACAGCTGATATAGTTATACACAGAAATTGGAATAATATTTATTCTTACGGCCTAAATTATATTTGATTAAGGCGGACAGCATTTTTGTGCTGTCTGCTGTAAAACAAAATATAAAAATCTCGCCTATGCGATTGACTTTTATTAATAGATTTGATATAATAACTCTGTTGGCATAGTATTTTTTAGTATTGCTAACCTGTCGCAAGAACACAAATTAATAGATATGCAGGTATGGCGGAATTGGCAGACGCGTATGGTTCAGGTCCATATGAAAGCAATTTCATGCAGGTTCAAGTCCTGTTACCTGCACCATAAAAGGTGGTTTTTAACCACCTTTTATTTTTGACAAAATTACTTAAAAATGCCTTAAACAAATGTTGTCATTTCAGTTTGTTTCCTAATTTTCAAGAGAACAAGATAATATATTTTTAGAATTTTATTACACCGTATCACAAAAATTTTACTATTATATAAATAACAAATAGGTTAAGCAATTTGGAACTTTTAACCTATTTTGGTATTTATTATTGTCTTGATTTAAAATATTGTGTATAATATTTAACAATCTATAAAATAAAATGCAGGTGGGTAAGTAATGAACACAGTAGATGAAATTAGAGCTTTTATATCGCAAAAAGAAAATAATGGTGCTCTTCTATTAACAGGAAAATGGGGCTGTGGAAAAACTTTCTTAGTCAATCAAGTAATTAACAAACTTAATCAAGGGAACGATTTTATTGCTGTTTCCATTTCATTATTTGGTATTGATTCAATTGAGTTACTGCATAATGAAATTAAAAACAAGGTGTTTTTTAGTAGAGGATTTGAGGAAACACAGAAAAAATCCAAAAATATATTTTCTCGTATAAGAAATTTTTCTGTAAATGCAACGGACATTTTAGGTGAAAGTTTTTCAATAGCCAAAAGCATTAACAAAGCTCTTACTATTCGTTGGCAAGATTACTTCAATGTAGGACAATATATCTGTTGTTATAGAAAAAATACCAAAATGACAGACCATACAACAAATAAGAAATGTTGTAACAAAAAAGAAAAAATAGTTATTAAAAAAAGATTGGTTTTATTTTTTGATGATTTTGAACGCTCTAAACTTGATAGAATTGAGTTAATGGGTGTAATCAATGAATATTCTGAAAACAGAAAAGTAAAAGTAATTATTATAGCAGATGAGGAGAAAATAGCAAGAAAAAAAACTGATGAAAATAACATTGAATCCAACCGTGAAAATGATAATGTTAATGATAATGATACAAGCATCATTAACTATGAAAACTATTTTAACTATTCTGAATTTAAAGAAAAGCTAATATCTCGAACATTGAAAATTGAACCTGACTATACAGCCGTAATAGATTCTATCATAAATTCTTATGACGAAACAGTTATAGGTTACAAAGATTTTCTTATAGTCAACAAAGACATTATATATCAGCTATATATTGAAAGTGATTCAGATAATTTCCGTTCAGTAAAATCCTTTATTATAGATTATGAGCGATTACATGATGCTTGGAAAAATTCAAATGTATCCAGTGAAAATGAACCAAATATGTTCTACAATTTTGGTGCTATAACATTTGGCGTTAAAATGGGTATTTATAAAAAAGAAGAATACGGAGTTCTATCTTCTGCGAGTAAATTAACGAAAATATTTGTAAAATGGAATAGTATATATAATTTAAAGGCTTGTCAGGATTGGTTTTTAAATAATGTATGGAATAAAGAAAACTTTATATCTGAAATTAATCAAACATTTAAAGTACAATCATATACAGCAGACGAAAAATTTATGCTATTTAATCTTTGGAATTTGGAACAAAAGGATGTAGAAAACGGTTTGCCAAAAGTAATAGAAAATGCTTATAAAGGTAAATTAACAAGAGATCAACTTATTGATTTAATGCAAAAAATTCATTCTTTGAAAAAATTCACAGTTTCCTTACCTTGCAATATTGATTATACAAAAATTGAAAATGGTTTTGAAATCAGAAAAAAAGAAATACTTGACTATAAAATAAATGAACCTAAAAGGTATACTTTTACTGAAAAATCCCAAATTGATAAAGAAGCATATTCTTTGTATGAAAACATTGAAAACTTTGATATAACAATGAATACTTTAGAATCTAAAAAGGAATTTAAAAAATATCTTGAAACAACTAATGATAAATACGCCTATAGTTTTAGGTACAAACTTATAGGTTGTTTTGATAAAAATCTCATGGAAATGTTTTATAAAAGGTATTTACAATCAAGCAATGCCATCAAAAGAGAAATGCGTGATACTTTAGTTGATATAAGTTTTTGTGATAATAAATATTCAGAACATGATGTAACAGAAACAATAGCAAACCTGAAAGAATTACAAAGCAGACTAAATGACTCTGAACAAAGCAAAAACGACTATATTACAGCCGGAATAAATAAGTCGTTTTGCGATAAAATTGATTCAAAAATTTTAGAAATCAAGCAATATTATAAGTAGCCAACATAACAAAGAGGTTAAACATTTTTTAGTGCTTAACCTCTTTTTAGCTATTCTATTTTCATTGCCCGTTTTACAGACTTGTTCATAACGAAAGTCAGTGCTTTTTATTTTCCTGTAACTATTTACTATTTCCTCTAAGCATTACATCGGCGGTGAAGATGCTGTCTTTTTGCGTGAAACGGCAGTAGCCGCCGCCCTTTTCGGCTATGCGGCGGACGGATTGTGTGCCGATGCCTTCGCCGCTGTGTTTGCTTGATTCAAAAATTCCGTTCTTTTCTTTTACAACTCCGTTGTAGAAGTTTTCTACTTTAATAAGCACTACATTATCCGAGTGCATTCTTGCAAACACGGTTATTCTTCGTTTGTCGGGTGCGGTTCGCATACTTGCCTCAAGCGCATTTTCAAGCAAATTAGAGAGCACAAGGCAAATATCAATTTCAGCTACGGAAAGTTCTTTTGGAAGTTCGAGCTTGAATACACACGGTATTTCCAAATCTTTATACCTATGATAATAATGCCCCGCTACTCCGTCAATCGCATTGTTTTCGCACAGCTTGAGTTCCGAACTCGGAATACTCTTGCTCATTTTGCTTAAATAATTTTCAAGGTCTGCCCAATCTTTTCGTTTAACAAACGAATTAAGAATCGACAGATGATGCCGCATATCGTGACGGGCATGTCGGGTTTCTTCAATCGCCTTATTAAGCGTGTTGTACTGCTCTAGCTGCATATACAGAATTGTGTTTTCCTGTGTGAGCTTGTGATTGTTATTAAGGCTTTTTGCCATTATGTAAAACAGAGCGTAAAAAAGCAAAAGCAAACCGAGCATCGTACAACAGATTACAATATATCCCTGCATAATTCTTCCTGTATGCAGAATGTTTGGATTCCACGGTATTATAAATATGTTTATGGCGATAAAAACTGTTGGCAATATCCAGAACACATACCATGTGTGAGCAATGTTTTCGTCGTCTATTAGGTCGCATACTGCGTGAGAGGCAGGGTAAAACGCAAGCATTACAAATATCCAGCAAAAAATATTGAAAACAATTCCGCCCGTAAGCCCGAACCAAGGCTCGATATTTTTAGGATAAACTATTGAGTCAATGGCTCGTGTTATGCTTGCAAGACAGGCATAAACGCCGCACACGGCAAGTGCAATATTTGCTGATTTCAATATAGATGTCCTAAGCGTTGCGCAGTAGGCAACGCTCATAAGCATAAAGGCAGGCAGGATTAAAGAAATTGTTTTTATTTCAAACGAATAACAAAGCAGTCCGCCCACTATGCAAAGCATAAGGAGTGTTGACAGCCAGATTGCCGTCAATGCGCCCATTTTTATTTTTAAATGCTGTTTCATAGGCAGGTATGCAAGTAAAGTGCCGGGTATCAGCACGGCAAGCTCAAGCATAGGTCGTAGCATTTCCGTCACAATATCACCTCTTGTTAAAGATAAAATCGGCGAACCGACTTTTTGCGGATTTTGTAAGACTTCGGCTGACCGAAATTCTGACTCCGTTGTTCAGTATAAATTCCGTTCCGTCAAAATCGCTTGCGTAATCAAAATTAATAATTACTCCACGGTTGCACATAAAAAATCTTTCGTCGCTTTCAAGCTGTTTGCTGAACTCCGCAAATGTACTGCGAACCACGGTGGTTGCACAGTCGCTTTTGTATATGTTGATGCAGTGCTTAAAATGTTCGGCGTAGATTATTTCATTCAGCCTGATTCTCTGTGTGCCGCCGATTACTTTTACTTCTATATATTTGTCCGATGACGGCAGGCGGTTTAAAATATCCGTAAATGCAATTTTAAGTTCATCTGTCGTATATGGTTTGACAAGGTAGTCAAATGCCCTTACTTTAAAGCCCTCGAGTGCATAGTCTGACGAAGTGGTTGTAAAAATCAGGATACATTCCTTTTTCAAATTCGTATATTTCTCCGTTAATGCTATTATCCGAAAGTAACTTGTTAAGCCTGCTTATCAGCAATTGTCTGTCACTTTTCAGATCGTCAATAACAGCAATGCGCATTGTAATCCCCTCGGTACGATATTACTATATTCAACATTGTACCACATTTTTTTGTAAAAATCTTGTCTTTGCATATCAATTTGTGACGGATTTCTGCAATTCGTGCTATTTGTATAGAATAAATCGCAAAATATAGGTATAATTATAAAAAATAAAAATATTGTTAAAGAAGGGAAACAAATGAACAAAGCAATCAGATTGACTAAATCGTTCACGGCACTGCTGCTCACAGCGATTATTACGCTCGGCACTTTTGCAGTGACTGCAAATGCGGCAGAGCTAAAAAGTATGGGCGCCTCGAAATCGGCAAAGTTTGACACAGCCAAGCTGTATTATATTTATCTTAATTTGCCTGATAAAGACACCGATAAGCCGCTTGCCCGCAACGAGTTCCGTTGGAACATCAACGGTACAGGATATGGAGCAAATGTAGCTCATCTTGATTATCTCGGCGGTAAGCAATGTAAGATGAAGCTTCAGCAAAAAGATGATTATTACGGTATAAAATGTGATGATTTTAAAAAATGGCTCGATGTTGAACATAAAAAGTCGGAGGTAGGTAATGTTATTCATCAATGGGACGACACATTGAAAAATGATAATCAATATTTCAGATTTGAGCCTGTACCGAACAAAGCAGATACATACTACATAATTGCTAAAATTACCGACCAAAAAAACAACAATCTTTATGTCGGTACAGAGAATAATGCTTATAAACAAGAATCAAAAATTGCATTGACATCTAAAAAAACAGAGTGGGTTGTTAGGGCTACGGATGATGTATCCGATAATTTCGGAGAACAGCAGATTCCCGGCGGTGATTCCAATAAAATAAGGCCGCAGGAAAACGCTCCTGTTTTTATGCTTTATCCAAAAGATTATATCAGTGATGTAAATGTAAATAATGACGCAAAAGTTGAAGGTAATTGCCTGCAGCTTTATTACACCGGCACAACTCCTAAAATTACTGCGGAATGGGTCAGCTCAAGAAGAGCTTACAGACTGAGAAGTTATGATATTAACGAGAATGTTCCGTATAACATTTATGATCCGTCACTCTCGTATGACGCCGTATGGGATGTAGACGGTACGAATAACCCCGATAAGGCTGTTATTCATGTTTGGGAAAATTTAGGCGACAATCATTTGAGTCAGCTTTGGAGATTTATTCCTGTTGATTCCGAAGCTAATGTTTATTACATTTATAATGTAGGCAACAAGCTGTATCTTTCGATTGAGGGATATGAAAATAAAAACGATAACAATGATGTAAAACTTATTCTTTCCAAAAAAGCTTTTAAGTGGGATTTGAAATTTCTTAACATGAATTCATTAAATTCATATACTGCCGAAGATGTAAAAAACAAAACCGATAAAAGCTATGCAATAAACAGCGGCAATTGGATGTCACATTTGCCTGATGATATGTATCTTTCAGAGGTTAATATGCCCGGAACGCATGACACAGGCGCAACTTATATGACTGATGTCGCAGAACAACTTTCAATCGTATGTTGTCAGCGGCTTTATCCCGACGAACAGCTTAATTCGGGAGTAAGAGCATGGGATATAAGAATTAACAGAAAAGAATCAATTAACGAAAACAGTAATCCTACTATTATTCACGGAGAAAATTTTTACACCTGCCACAACAGGGACGGCAGTGATATGACTCTGCGTAATATAATGGACACTGCCAAAGATTTTCTTAAAGAACATCCTTACGAAACTGTTGTGATGACCTTGAAGGGAGATTCGAACGGCAGCGACGAAATTATCGGTGATATTGTTTTAAAGCAATATCTGAATAATAAAAATTATCCGATTTACAAACCGCAGAAGGGCGGAAGTGAGTATTCGCCTAAGCTCAAGGATGTAAGAGGAAAAATTGTGTTTATTCGCAGACTTGATTTCTCAGACAGTTACATTAAAAAAGCGGAAAGCAAAGATTTAGGTTTTTCTGTAATGGACGCTTTCGGTATGGATGCAAGCAGATGGGACGATAATGATTATTCTCTTAATAAAAATGCCGTTCGTGTAGGAAACAGCAATATTTATGTACAGGATAATTACGGCGAGCGCGACGCAGATACAAAACTCCTTTATTTTTACAGCACAATTTCCGATGCTACTACGAATAAATATACCGAGCAAGGAAATTATCTTTTTAACTATTCGGGTGCTAAGGATAATATTAATCAGCCAAGAATAGTAAACAGGTCGCTTATGGAGGACAGCTTTTTGTCACAGCCTGCCACATCAAGCGTTATACAAAGCATTGGTTTTGTTATGGCAAACTATATTGACGCAAAGCTAAGCGAAAGAATTTATATGACAAACTTTGTATCCCAACACACTCATACATATAATGAAAAGGGCTTTTGCACAATTTGCGGTCAGTATCAGCCTGCCGTTTATAATAAGAGCACCGATGTG
>OJNH01003198.1_pt1 | contig 10658 bp, 5 predicted proteins | sample 1597361 | NCBI WGS metagenome assembly OJNH01 (sample SAMEA2452136, study PRJEB22498) | human gut metagenome | biome: human feces; feature: human gut; material: feces | place: Australia | collected 2012
AGCCTGTTCTTCCATCTGGAAGTTCAACCGTATTATAGACAACGTCCTTCGCAATACGATCCTGTCCACCAAATCTGCTCTCATCTGATGTCAATACAGCATGATACTTTCCAGCCTTAGATACTGGAACAAAATAGCCCTCAAAAGAACGATTTGGATGGAAGTTAAATGCAAATACAACATTTCCCTTCTCATAAATCATCATATCATCCTGCTGATGTACCCACATATTGTATGGGTTCTCATCTTCTAAGATATGGTGCTCTTTTGTGAATGAAATCATTGCCTTATCAAAATCATTCAGCCAGCAGTACTTTAAGTTTGGATTGTCAACTAAGCTCCACTGACGTCTGCAATAATGATAACTCCAGCCATTGCCCTCTCTCGGGAAATCAATCCACTCTGGATGACCAAATTCATTGCCCATGAAGTTTAAATAGCCCTCGCCGCCAAGTGTCATGGTAATAAAGCGAATCATCTTGTGCAGTGCCACACCTCTGTCAATGATGTAGTTCTGGGTATTCTTCTCCATAGACCAATACATTTCCTTATCGCATAAACGGAACATGATCGTCTTATCACCAACAAGTGCCTGGTCATGAGACTCTGCATAAGCAATTACCTTCTCATGTGGTCTGTGGCTGGTAAGCTCATGCCAAAGCTTCCACATATCCCAATCTTCATCCTTGTATTCCTTTAAGAACTTAATCCACATATCTGGAATACCCATTGCAAGACGATAATCAAAACCAATACCGCCCTCTTCAATTGGAATACACATGCCTGGCATACCTGACATATCCTCTGCGATACTCATTGCATTCGGATTTACCTCATGAATAAGCTCATTTGCCAATGTAAGATAAGTAATTGCTTCAATATCTGTGTTCATGGAAAAATACTTGTCATAATTGTCAAAGCTTGTTCCAAGACCATGATCAAGATAAAGCATACTTGTAACACCATCAAAACGGAAACCATCAAAATGGAATTCCTTCATCCAGTACTTTAAATTTGAAAGCAGGAAATGAATAACTTCATTCTTTCCATAATTAAACAATCTGGTATCCCAAGCCTGATGATAGCCTCTTGCGCCACTGTGGAAGAACTGGTAATCTGTTCCATCGAACTCGTTGATTCCCTCACGTGTATTCTTTGCCGCATGAGAATGTACAACATCAAGCAGCACACGAATACCCATACTATGTGCCTTATTTACAAGATATTTCAGATCTTCTGGCATACCGCTTCGAGAAGCTGGTGCGAAAAAGCTGCCGATCTGATAACCAAAGGAACCGTAGTAAGGATGCTCCATAATAGCCATAATCTGAATAGTATTATATCCAAGATTTTGTATGCGCGGAAGTATCTTATCTGCAAATTCAAGATAAGAACCAACTTTTCTCTCCTCCTGAGCCATACCAACATGACACTCATAAATATACGGCGGAAGTTCACTATGGAAATCCTGATCCGTCCATGCAAATGGTGTCTCTGGATCATAAACCTCTGCACTCCAAAGATAGGTTGTAGGATCCTGAACAACTCTGCGTGCATACAGTGGGATTCTCTCAAGCTCCTGACCATCATGCTCTACAATTGCTAAGACCTTACATCCATTCCACAGCGTATCCTTAGAAAGCTTTATCTCGAAAACACCGTTTTCTAAACGCTCCATTGGATGTTTTCTGTGATTCCAGCCATTGAACTCACCTGCCAGATACATCTTAGAAGCGCCCGGTGCCCACTCACGGTAAACCCACCCTTCCGATGTTCTGTGTATACCAAAATATTCATGTCCATTGGCAAAATCCACAATTGATCCATTTGCGCCAATAAGTTCCTCCCTTTTTTTATGATAATCATTGACGCGCAGATCTAGGTCAGCCTCATAAAGCTTCAGCACATCATCGTATTCCATAATCTTGTACTTCATAACTTTCCTTACCTTTCCGGTTCCTACAAAACCTTTTCTGAAATTACGAATAGACAGATATATCATACACCTTTTTATGTTTTTCGTCAATATCTCTATGAATATTCGTGTTTGTTTTAACGTTATCGTACAATTTCCATAGTTTCCATATGAAGACTTGGAGTCGTTTTTGGATATGCAGCGATAGCCCGCTCTACAAAACTGCCATTTTCATATGCCTTTACAAGAAGGTGCAGTTCTTCAATTCTTTGAGAAAGCTTCTTGCCTGCATCCGTGTCTGATACAAGTATTCTTTTGTCCATTTTCTGTGTAATCTGAAGAGTTGGCATATCATCTGATTCTGGCTTAGACAATGGATGTGAAATATAATCATGATGCTGTGCCAGTGCAAGATAATGTGAATTAAAAATCAGCGTGTAGCCTGCAATACCAGTTTTGGCCTGATAAGCTTTTGACAATCCTCCATCAATTACATATAACTTTCCATCTGCCTTAACCGGATTTTCACCATCTTTTTGACGAACAGGAACATGACCATTTATAATATGACCATATACAGGATCTACTCCAAATTCCTTTAAAATCTGCTCGCACACATGTGAATCTGCACTCAGACGATAATAGCTATTATATACCTCCTCATGCAGTGCTTTCTCTTTTGTAAAATATCGTTCAAATGCAGACATTCGGCTCTTACCAAATAAAGGTGACTGTGCACTGCACCACAAAAGCCACATCTTGTCAACATTCTTTTGCTTATCCAGGTGATCCTTAGGAAGAAAATAGGCTTCTCTCGCTGCCCGCTCAAGACGATCAAGCAGCGCCCTGCCAGCATATTTTTCTCCATCCACCTCGACTCTTTCAAAGCTTCCATCTTCATTCATCGGAATACAGCCATGAAACAACAGATTTCCATTCATACATAAATACATGCTTCCGCTGCTGTAAAGAAAACGCACATGACGCTGCAAAGCTTCGCTGTGTGCAAATGATGCAGCTAACACATCCATAAGCTGCGCTTCCTTTTGTGTAAGCTCAAGCGGATTTTGTGGATCAACCGTTGGAAAATTCGTATCAGTTAACGGGCACGTAATTCCATTATACTTATACAGTCCTTTCTCGTAATCAATATGTTCAAGCAAATTTCTGTCTTCCATATGATATTCTGGATGACGGTGCACCATCTGGCCAATAAGTTTTAGCTGGATAATAGCCATCGCTTTATGCATCTTAGCAGACAGACTCTTTGCCACCTTATCATAAACATTTTCATCTAATACCTTTGGCAAAAAGCGCTCGCATAAATCATCGCGGTAAACCTCTGATGCAAAATCTGATAAAGGACGCAAATTGATTCCATAACCATCTTCAAGGCAGTCAAAATTGTTATAGCTAATTCCCATGCGCACAACATTTGCAATTAATACACGGTTTCCGCATGCAGCACCCATCCATGAAATATCATGATTTCCCCACTGAATATCAACATCGCCATATTCAATTAATTCCTCCATGATCCTGTCTGGGCGTGGTCCTCTGTCAAAAATATCACCAATTACATGAATCCAATCCATTGTCAGACTGCGGATCAACTTGCAAAACTGGGGAATAAACGTATCTGCAAGCCCACTTGACACAACTGCCTCAATAATGCTGCTTCCATATTCTAAACGGCCCTCGTCCTGACCTGGATATAAAAGTTCTTCCATAAGGTAATCATACTCATGCGGAATTTTGCTTCTCACATGCACACGTGAATATTTAGCACTGACACTGCGGCACAGCTGCGTCAGATAAAAAATAGTATTCTTCATCCATTCATTTGTATCTCTGCCATACTCATGCATCAAACTAAGTACCTTAACCGGATCATAAATCAAATTGGCAAGCTGATTTTGCTGTGGATTAGTCAGTACATCCTGAAATTGAATACGAATCTTCTCACGAATTACTCCTGATGCACCGTTCATCAACTCTGAAAAGCCCTTATGCTCCCCATGTAGATCACTAAAAAAATATTCTGTTCCTTTTGGCAGGCTGCTCATTGCTGTCAAATTTGCGATTTCGCACAAAGCTGCCTGACGGTTTGGGTATTCTCTTGCCAAAAGCTGCAAATATCGTTCTTCCATTCTTAAATCCTCATATCTTCCTGTGCCTTTTATTTCAGGCACAAATGCCGGTGAAAAATCTCGTGTCAAACAGAATAAAACAAGATATTCTGTACATACTGTCTTCATATCGTCTTTTGCCGTGCCCGGGAACGAATCAAAAGGCGTTTATCCATAGATCATGGTAACAAAAAGAGCGGCTGCTCAAAAAGCAGCTGCCCCTTTTTGCATTCCGGCAGCATAGCTGCGGATTTATTTCTCTTCAGTCTCAAGACTAATATTATTTTCTGTCAGAATCTTCTCAAGCTCTGCTGCATCAAGACCTGCACCTTTCTTTGCGATATAAGCAGCCTTAATAAGATCAAATGCTCTTCTTTGTCCGCTTCTTCCAAACTGAACAAGCGCTGGCAAATTATTCTCAACATTGCTTACAAATGCCTTCTGAAGTCCCATGCGTGCCAGTGCCTGGAATGCAAGATAAATATTATCAAAGCTCTTATCCTGGCTCTTCTCAAGAAGCAGACTCAGTGCCAGACGGCCAATCTTCTCTCTGCTCTTTGCAGATCCATTTTCCTCAATAGTTTCAATATCAATTAAGCTGCTCACATCCTCATTTGGATAAAGATCGAGCGCCATCTGTAGCTGATACAGACGATCTAAGCGATCCTGTGGGATTGCATCCTCACCCTTTTCCTTCTTAATTGCTGCAAGCTCCTCTGCAATCGGAAGACCTTCAATCAGGAAGTTTACAAAGTTTCTGCTAACCGGACCTGCAAATGTGGAGGATTCTACCTGCTTAAATTTGCTCTTTAACAGCTCCTGAATAGAAAGATCAAATTCATCATTATCCAGTTCCTTATAATCTGCATGAGTGATCAGTTCCTGCAATAAGAACAGGAAATGAACTGTATCAACTACCTCATCATCAACTGCCTTAAAGCTGTCAATAAATCCCTGAATATTTCCAAGACGAGCCTGTGCCTCTGTGCGAAGTACCATAACTGGCTGATAGTTTCTGTTTTCCTTTGGGAACTTATCTGCGAGCTCAACTAACTTTTCAAAGTCTCTTGCATTATATGTTGCAAGCAGCTCCATATAATCTGTATCCGGTGCATCCTTCTCCTTTAAAAGCTCTAACAGAGCAAAACTCTGATCAGTCTTTTGTGCACGTAATGAGCGGAAGAAACGGCTGTTTAACTGGGATATGCTTAACTTATCCATATTCTGAGTATAATCAGTTACAAAATGCTCTGCAATAGTTACCTCAATTGCACCAACACCCTTATCTAAGCTGTCAAGCAAAGCTCCAAGCAAACGATATTCATTGCGAAGCTTCAGATAGCGAATACGAAGCACATCACTAGAAAGCACCTCCTGACGATTCGGATGATCATTCTGGAACTGCTTTAAATCCTCATCCTTCTTTACAAAAAGCATCATGAAATAAACAATCTGCGGTTCCTCGCCAAACTTGTAGGAGCTAAGCGGGCGATACATAGGTGCTAATGGTGCATGTTTTTTGCCTGCATAATGCTCCTGAAAATGTTTAAAGAAGCCCTGACGATCCTCTACTCTGTACTGGCTGCTTTTTCCTGTAAACCATGAAAGCTCATTTTCAATTTCTTCTGCCTTTTTACGGAATTTATGACTTTCTAATGTCTTATTATAATCCTGAAGTATTACCTGTCTGTATGGATTTTTAAGCAGAACCTTTGCTGCCTGCATCTTTTCTTCTGCCATTTGTTACCTCTCTTTCGCTGCCGTGCAGCTTTTTCTATGTGATTTCTGCACCTATCATAGCACAAAATTTCAAACAATTCAATTCAATTTTACCAATTTCATTGAATAAGTTATAAAAACCAATAAAAAATGCCAACCTAAAGTCTTTCCCCTAGGTCAGCATTTTTCAATTTTTTCATTTGTTAAAGCTCAATGTTTAAATTCTTCGGTCCAAAACCAAGCGGAAGAATTTCTTTTAAGGTCATGATTTTATAATCTTTCGGTGAGGTTCCCAGAATTATTGGGAAGGTCTCATAATCACAAAATTCCATCATAACCTGACGGCATACACCACATGGTGCAGTCAGCACAAGATCGCCATTTTCTGGACCTGCTACAATTGCTATTGCCGCAAAAGAGCGTTCTCCCTCGCTGACAGCTTTAAAGAATGCAGTACGCTCCGCACAATTGCTCGGCGTATAGCCTGCATTTTCAATATTGCAGCCACGATAAATTTTTCCATCAGCTGTAAGAAGCGCAGCGCCTACTTTAAAATGAGAATACGGCGTATAGGCCATTTTTCTGGCCTCAATTGCTTCCTTAATTAGAACTTCTGCATCAATATTCATATACATATTCCTATTACTTAGATTTGATATATGGCTTTCCGTTTGCAGCCGGAACTCTTGCCTTTCCGACAAACAATACAAGTGCCAGAATTGTTACAATATACGGAATCATGGAAATTAAGTTCGGGGAAATAATATTGCTTGTTCCTGCCAGAACCTTTACACCGCTGCAAAGACCAAACAGCATACATGCAAGCATGGCGCCGTGAGGTGTAAATTTACCAAAAATAACAGCAGAAATTGCCATAAAGCCCTGACCTACGATAACGGCTGGCTTAAACTGGTTTGTAGTTGCCATAGTTATATAGGCACCGCCAAGACCTGAGAAAAAGCCCGATAAGATAACGGCAATATAGCGTGTCTTTGTTACGTTGATTCCAAGTGTATCACAAGCCTGTGGATGCTCACCTACTGCGCGAAGGCGAAGACCAAACTTTGTCTTGTAGAACAAGAACCAGACAATCGCCACACAGATAAAACAAATGTAGCCTGCCACATGGATATTTAATACATTATTCCAGAAGGAACCTGACGGAAATACACCGTCAAGAAGCTTCGGAAGACGGCTTGCGTCATCAGTAATTGCCGGTGTATCAGTACTGTCTGCGAATAATACACGACAGATAAAAATTGCAATACCAGGTGCCAAAAAGTTAATGGCAGTACCAGAAATTGTCTGATCTGCGTTGCAGGTGATGCAGGCAAATGCATGAATCACTGCAACAAGCGCACCAGCTACTCCAGCAAGTACAAAAGCTAGCCATGGTGAACCTGGAATAAAATAGCAAAGTGCTGCACCTGTAAATGCACCTACTGTCATCATTCCCTCAATACCAATATTTACAACACCGCTTCGCTCTGAAATACAAGAACCAAGCGCCGCATACAGAAGCGGAGGCGTTGCGATCAGCATCGCGTTAATTAAAAGTCCGAAATCTTTTATAAATTCATTCATCTTACTTTCCTCCCTTCTGCATCTTCTTCTGAGCAAATGCCTTGAATACATGTGTGATCGCAATAATTAAAACGATCGCACCCATGATAATATCAAGAACCTCCTTTGGTGCACCAACAAGGTTTAACTTAGAACCACCGTACTTCATTGCACCGTAGAAAAGTCCAGCAAAGATACAGCCTATCGGGTTGGAACTTGCGATTAACGCAACTGTAATTCCCTGGAAACCAAAGCCTTCCTGTCCGGCAAACTGTGCGATATGCATTGCATTTCCAAGAATCTGTACCGCACCGCCAAGACCTGCTAATGCACCAGAGATAGCTAGTGCCTTCATAACTGATGCACTAGAATTAATACCGCCGTACTCAGCAGCATGACTGTTAAATCCAACGCTTCTAAGTTCATATCCAAGCGTTGTCTTATTGATGATATACCATATAATCACGGCAACAACAATTGCAATAATAATTCCATAATTTATTGTTGTACATCCTGTCATCTGACGCACTGACAGCGGCAGCAACATCTTGGCATTGTCCAAAATATCAATGGTTGCTTCCTTTGACGGTGCCTTAATTCCAGGAAGATTTACAATATAGTTAGAGAGATAGTAAGCAATCCAGTTCATCATAATAAAGGAAAGTACCTCATTGATTCCCTTTTTTACCTTTAACAGACCACAAAATGCAGACCACACAGCACCTGCTGCTGCTGCTGCAATTAGACAAAGCGGAACTGTAATTATTGCTGGCAGCGGACAAAACATTCCGATTACAGTCGCTGCAAGACTTCCCACTACAAACTGGCCCTCTGCACCAATGTTAAATACACCTGTGCGGAAAGAGAAAGCCACACTAAGACCTGTAAAAATTAAAGGTGTTGCATAGACAACTGACCACGCTAAAAACTTCGGTTTTGCAAAAATACCAGTAAACAGCTTTACGTAAATAACACCTGGATTCATTCCTGCAATTGCCAGAATAATTGCACCTGTTAAAAATCCGATCAGGATTGCAAACAGCGTATAGATAATATTTCCTTCTAATATACTTTTCTTATGCTTCATGCTGCTTTCCTCCTGCCATCATAATTCCAAGGGTCTTCTCATCTGCACCTGCCGCCGGCATACTTCCTGTAATCTGTCCGTCAAAGATAACCTCGATACGATCAGATACACTCATAATCTCATCCAGCTCAAAGGAAACAAGAAGCACAGCCTTATTTTTATTTCGCTGCTCAACTAAGTAGCGATGTACAAACTCAATAGCACCAACGTCAAGACCACGAGTCGGGTTAACAGCAATCAACAGATCCTTATCATTTGTGATCTCTCTTGCAATAATAACTTTTTGCTGATTTCCGCCTGAAAGCGTTCCTGCCGGACGAGACTCACTTCCTGCCGGACGAATATCAAACCTCTCTACAAGATCCTTTGCATGAGCCATAATGGCATCCTTTTTCAAGACACCTTTCTTTGAGTACGGCTCCTTCATGTAATTTTGCAAAATCAGATTTTCGGCAACAGAAAACTCCAGCACCAGACCATGCTTTTGGCGGTCGGCCGGAATACTTGTGATGCCGCTCTCAAAGATTTCCTTCGGCTTTTTGTTGAAAACATTCTTGCCGTTAATGAGGACTTCACCTGAATCGCCCTTTTTCAATCCTGTCAAAATTTCAACAAGCTCTGTCTGTCCATTTCCATCGACACCGGCAAGACCTACAATCTCACCTCTTCTAACTGACAGATTAAGCCCCTTTAAAATCTCAACACCACGGTAATCCTTTCCATGAATATCCTTCACTTCCAGAACAACCTCTCCCGGCTTAATATCCTTCTTTTCTACCTTAAACTCAACCTTACGGCCTACCATCATGGCTGCAAGATCATTTTCATTAACATCACTGACTTTGACTGTATCAATATATTTTCCCTGACGGATAATTGTACAATAATCAGCACAGCTTGTGATCTCTTTTAGCTTATGAGTAATCAAAATAACAGACTTGCCGTCAGCCGTCAGATTGGAAATAATCTCCATCAGCTCTGTGATCTCCTGCGGCGTCAGCGATGCAGTCGGCTCATCCAAAATCAGGATGTCTGCACCACGATAGAGAACCTTTAAAATCTCCACACGCTGCTGCATACCAACAGAAATATCTTCAATCTTGGCATCCGGATCTACCTGCATATTGTAGCGCTTTGAAATCTCCTCTACCCTCTTGCGCGCTGTCTTTAGATCTACCGTAAGACCTTTCATCGGCTCCATTCCAAGGATAATGTTTTCTGTGACAGAAAATGGTTGTACAAGCATAAAATGCTGGTGAACCATACCAATTCCAAGTTCAATAGCGCGGCTTGGACTGTGAATCACTTCCTCTTTTCCGCCAACAAAAATCTGTCCGGATGTTGGCTGATACAGGCCATAGAGCACATTCATAAGTGTACTCTTTCCAGCTCCATTCTCACCAAGGATTGCATGAACCTCACCCTTGTGAACGAGCAGATTAACATGGTCATTCGCTGTAAAATCGCCAAATTTCTTGACAATTTCACGCATTTCGATGGCTGGCTTCGTCATGTCCATATGACTGATTCTCTCCATCTCTTCCTCCTCCTTCGTCTGTTATAAGCATTCAAAACAATTGTCTATTTCGACTATGTTTTTTCTTTATGTGGTAACAACATCATCAAAGCCACTCTTATAAGCAAGCTCTTCTAGCTGTTCCATATACTCCTTTGACGGACTCTGATAAGTCCTGTACTCTTCCCTGACGCCAAAAGGACGGTATGAGATGAGTTTGTAGCGCACTGGATGAATACTCTGATATGGCCTTAACAATTCTCCAGCTTTAATAATTGTATTTTCAATGTCAAACAGACCTGGTACAATGACGGTACGAATTTCAAAAAGTTTTCCCATCTTTGCTAAAAATACTGCATTCTCAAGCGTGTTCTTGTTTGGCATCGCAGTAACTTTTAAATGATCCTCTTCGCCAAATGCCTTAATGTCAAGCATAACACCGTCTGTAACCGCTAACAGATCGTCTTTTCCAGCAAACGGTGTGCTGCCGTTGCTGTCCATCATCGTATTTAAACCAACTTCTTTGCAAAGCTTAAATAATGATTCGACAAACTCACAATATAGACTGCACTCGCCTCCAGAAACAGTGACGCCGCTGATAAATGGAATCTGCTTTTTGATCTGTTCAAAGGTCTCTTCTGATGTCAAATTACAGATACGGGGACTGCTTCCAAAACGACATGTTTTGATGCAGGTGTCGCATCCTACACAGCGCTCTGGGAAGAAATG
>OJNH01003202.1_pt1 | contig 10650 bp, 5 predicted proteins | sample 1597361 | NCBI WGS metagenome assembly OJNH01 (sample SAMEA2452136, study PRJEB22498) | human gut metagenome | biome: human feces; feature: human gut; material: feces | place: Australia | collected 2012
CCGTTCTTTTGCTAGCAAAGATACGACATGGCGAAAGGCCGGTGGTCATTGATGGGCACTTTGGGTTACTTTCGGTCATTGATGGTTGTTTATGTCCACAATCTGCCGTGTTGGTCCCATGGAAATTCCCTGGGGTGGTTTTTTAAGGCCGGACGGCAGCAGGAAAGCGGATGCCTCGGTCGGCTTCAAGACCGGATCGGACCACCATTAAGAAAAGGAAAAATGCCAAAACCTCTTCACTCCTTCATTTGTTGCTGTATCTATTTGATATACAATATATTAAAAATGAATATTTAGCCTTCACCTTCTTGAAAACCCGATTCAATCATAAAAAGTTGATTTGTCAATAAAAATACTGTTTTACTCCAAAAATCTCCGGCATCTTTCCGGAAAAGTCCGGCATCTTTCCGGAAAAGTCCGGCTTACTTTCAAAAAAGTAAGGTTTACTTTTTAAAAAGTAAGCTTTACTTTTTTCAGAATGTCAGGGATTTTGAAAAACAGATTTTTTCCGGTCTTTGGCTTTTAATTTCGTTCGGAAGCTCCGTGAAGGGATAGGTGAAGGAGTGGTGAACCATAAGGAGACTTCTGAAAGAAACCCCTTCACCCTGGAAGCCGCATAAATGCAGGGGGAGTGAAGGGGTGAAGGGGTTTGGGGTAAAATAAGAGTGAGAGGATTAGTGTCTGATAGGCTTTCAATGTTTCTTTCTGAGCTTAAATTTTTTTTTATACCCTTAAGCATCCTGCCATCTGCTGATCACATCCTCATTTTCTCTTTTAGCGTGAACATGAGCGGGAGGGTAAGTTTGAGTGATACCGGTTTGCCGTCCAGTCGTGCAGGTTCCCATTTGGTCATGGACATGATGACTCTTATGGCTTCTGCACTCAGGCGTGGGTCAGGGCTTTTGATCACTTTCGGTTGTGTTACGTTTCCATCTTTGTCTACAACAAAAGAAATCATAACCCGGCCTTCGATTTTTTCCTTGATACAATCCTGAGGATAACGCATGTTGGATGAAAAATAGGCCATCAGTGCGTTCATACCTCCGGGATATTGGGCGGGGGCATCTGCTTTCTCATATACACTGTCTGTCGTGTGATTATACATATCCGCTACGGACAAACCTTCCACTTGCCGGAACATTGGCTTGAGAATCTTTATCATGTCTTGCTCCATCTTACTGTTGTCCATGCGCTTCCATACCTCGGTGACCATGCCGCTTCCATTGAACCATGTCAGTTCGAAGGTATCGTCCGACAACCATTTTGTATTGTTGCTTCCGCCTCGCTCCTTGATGATGCTGTCACCTTCCGATGTGAACGTGCCGGCTTTACCCCTGAAATAGACGCGGTTTTCTCCCATTCGGACAGGGATAAAACCTATAAAATAGCCGTCGCCATACCATTTATAGTTTTTCAGTCTGATCGGTATCAGTTCGCCCGACTGCGGTTGCCGCAGGCCTTGCAGTTCCCATACTCCGGCATAGCGTTCGTTTGTCCGGTCGGCATTGCGTACCCCTTGATGAATGGCGGCCAGTCCTGAGGGCATGGCATACCGTTCCCATCCCTCTTCGTATTCCGTCTCTCCTTTAGGAGTTTGTCCGATCCAGAACAGTTCGAACATGTTTTCTGACTCTGTCTTGATTTCCAGTTTATCATCCCCTTCGATAATGTTCTTTTTGGATACATACTCAAATGGTAAGCAACGTCCTTCGAAATTCACGTCTACATCATTGGCACCTGTATACCATACTGAGAGCGATACCATGTGGTTCTCTCCATAGTATTTATAATGTACGAAGGGTTGGGAGCCTTTTTGCGAATCTCCCTTTTTCCGTATCCAGGTCTTCTTCCAAAAGCCTTCCAGTGGGTTAGTTTCCTTTTGTTCGTCGTCGGATGCCGTCATTTCTACGTTTGCAGATTGCGATTCTATTGTATTGGCCATGGCCCAGCAGGACGGAGATGCCATGATGCAACAGGCTGCAACGGTTCTCATGAGGTTGTTTTTCATTTTCATAAGATTGGATTTAGGGTAAGTTGATTCATTCTGTTTGTCTTTCTGTGCCGGACTGTATTGTTTTTGTTTGTCAGACCGGACAGTTTCTGTGTTTCAAAATTAGCAAATATTTTCTGCTATTCCTATTTTTATAGCAATTAATTATAAATATAGACTGATTACCAAATAATGACGGTATATGTTGATCATTTAATACTAAATGGTGAATGATTATACTAATCATTTGTTATAGTGATTTTGAGTATTAAGTCTTTTCGATGGACTTTCTATGAAATTTGTTTTTTAAACTAAACTTCAGATGATAAGTTTTAAGTTGTTGATTTCAATCGGAGTTTAATGCAATATTGTTTTTTAACAATAAAAAATTTTTGATTTTTAATTTTATACCTACATTTACAGACACTAAATTTAGTGTTAATTTAAAATACAATTGAAATCCCAAAATAATGCTTTGAAAAATATTTAGATGTTTCAAATAGTAAAGTTAACAAATGAATCTCACTATATACAGGAAAGTCTGGATTTTATGAGCCTGTTAAATAGATAAAGGAAATAAAAACAACTCTTAAAGCAGATGATCTTAATTTATAATTATATGAAAATGAAAAACATCTTATTTATATTGGCCATCATCCTGTCGCCAATATTTGTGTATGGAAAAGGTGAGACCGTCTATACCCGTCTTCAGTCCTTTTATTCCAATGCAAGCATGGTGACTATTGACAAAGTCGTCATGTCGGATACGGCTACAGTCATGTATTGTACGGCTAGGGGGAAAATTAATTCCTGGTTCCAGTTTGCACCTACGGTATATTTGAGTGATGAAGAAGCCGTGCGTTATCCTGTCAAAGGAGCGGTCGGACTGGAACTTGGGCAAAAGTGCTATATCCCTAAAACGGGTGAGGTTACTTTCCGTTTGCTTTTTGAACCTATGCCAAAGGATACCAAAATATTTGATCTGATAGAAGGGGCGGATAAGGGCATGTTCCGGATTTATGGTATCCATGATGCCAAATCCAAGGTAAAGATTCCTGTAGCCAAAGAGGAAATTGATGCTGATGAGACAGCCGAAGCCCTGTTCCATAAGGGAAATGCAGTTATAAAGGGGCGGATTGAGGGATATTCACGTAACTGGAATGCCAGCCTTCTGTTCTTTGATTACAATCTGTTGGGACAATGCGATATCATGCCTTATCCTTTATGCCGGCCTTGTACAATCCTGTCTTCTGACGGGACATTCAGTATGGAGCTGCCTTTGGATCATCCGGTATGGGGCAGTATGTCGTTGAGTGGCGGCAAAAAGGAGATTCCTTTTTATATCCGTCCTAATGACACGCTTTGGATCGACGTGAAAGGGTTGTATGAGAATAACCTGACTGTAGAATATAAAAGCAGTCATCCGAAGGGTTGTTATGAAAATCTGATGCAACACCAGAATGTGCCTGTCGTTTACTGTGGCTGGGATTTCCTGACGGATTATGGACGTAACCTTGACAGTGAACATTTCCTGAAGAAAAGCAATGAATGCGTAGAGCAGAACATGCGGATTTGTGACTATATGGCGTGGAAATACAAATTATCTCCATGGGAAACGCATCTCCTGAAAAACCGTCAAAGATTTGATCTGGCCGATCATTTCTTGTTGTTGGCAAGCCGTTTGTTCGAAGCCAAAGTCGTCCGTCCGCAGAAGGTTGACCTCAACAAAGAAGACTACGCGGGTTATGACTATTCTCCTTACAAGGTCTTGAATATGATCGAACCGGACGATCCGTCACTTTCTTATTTGCTTTTCAGCCCCGGCTATCTGCCTTCAATTGACATCACCTATGCCATGGCGTTTGCAGACAGTTATGCGTATTATGATAACATGGACGGCACGAATCCCGGTGATCCTATGAAAATGGAAATCCAGAAGGATAGTCTCCAGATAGAGGCATTACGGGAATTGTTCGGAAGGAAAGATACCCCATGGTTCATCCAGGCCTTTATTACAGCCAAGGCGACCCGTCTGGATGACAGATTAAACGAAGGACAGCGTGAAAGAGTGATCAGTTTCCTGTCCTCCTATTTGACTTATCCCTGTTTTAAGGATAAAATAGAGGAATTGGACAAATTGTCCAGATATTCAGTTTCGCAGGTCTATGAAATTCCGGAAATGAAGAGCAATCAGGATATCCAGAAGATTCTGGAAGAATATAAAGGTCAATATGTACAACTGGTTTTATTTTCTTCTCCTGATGAGGATTTCAGTTTTTATGAGAATTCATCGGTAAGAAATCTGCTTGCCAGTTACGAAAACGATCCGAACCTGAAAATCATCGCTTTAGTCAACAGAGATGCCTATTCGGAAAATGAATATCTGAGAGACAGGTTGAATAAGAGGTTCCGTGTAATCTATGACGTCAATGGAGAAAACTATCTGAAGATCCAGCATTTGTTCCATTTGTCCGGAAGTCACAAGCAGATTACTATCGACCGCAACGGACTGGTTTTCAAACAGCCATTTGATATGAAAGAAGAGACTCAGTTCCGTAACAGATTCCGTACCTTGCTGGAGGCGGAGAACAGTATCAGACCAGAATAGTATGGAAAGAGAAAAACATGAAATCCGTAAGGGGGATTCTAAGAAATGAAGGTTGGCGATCCATCACATCGGTAGATATTTCTTGTTTCTTTGTTTATGGTCTGTCCTTAATTCCAATATGAGGCTGTCTCAAAATAGAATTGCAAAAGTAAAAATCTTATAGATTGAAACCTAGAAGTAAAAAATCTCCTGCTTTAGCCCTTGTTTATTGCAATTATAGGACTAAAAGCAGGAGATTTTTATGTTGTAGCTTATAGATTGTAAGTAAACCTATCTCTATTTTCTATTTTGAGACAGCCTCATTTATGTTCTAATCCAAGGGATGCCGGAAAGTACAGCCGTTTCTCCATTCGGAGCAGCCGTACGCTGTTTTCCCCTTGATGATATGTCCTTTACCGCAAACCGGACAAGGCGCTCCCTCTTTGATCGGGGTGTCCGGATGGGCTTCAGCCGGGGCTGGCGTTTGCTTTTTGGTAGCTTCTGCCTGTGATGCTTTCTTTTTGGGAGATGGCTTGGACACTTTCTTTTCTTCCTCTTCTTTAATCAGTGTGACGCGACGGTTGGTATTATCAGCCAGGACTGTGTGTACGATTTCGGTCACCATCTGTTTAAGTTCGTCCAGGAAGGTTTTGGCATCATAAGTATTTTTTTCGATTTGCCGGAGTTTCTTTTCCCATATTCCGGTCAGTTCGGCACTTTTCAGCAGTTCTTCACGGATGAGGCCTATAAGTTCCATGCCCGTAGGTGTAGCCATCAGGTTTTTACGTTCCTTGCGGATGTAATGCCGTTTGAATAATGTTTCGATGATGGCGGCTCTGGTAGACGGCCGTCCGATGCCGTTTTCTTTCAGCGCATCGCGCAGTTCTTCGTCTTCTACCAGTCGTCCGGCAGTTTCCATGGCTCTTAGCAAGGTGGCTTCCGTATAAGGTTTGGGTGGTTGTGTCCATTTTTCGTTCAGGTCGGGAATATGCGGTCCGCTTTCTCCGATGGTAAATAGCGGAAGCACCCGCTCTTCCTCATTACTTTTATCGGTTTCTTTTTCCGGTTCTTTTCCTTCTGTTTGCAAGGCTTTCTCTTCGGCCTGCTCTTTTTGGTAAAGCACTCTCCAACCTGCTTCCAATATCTGTTTTCCGGTTACTTTAAACTCTATCTTTTCTACTTCTCCCAAAACGGTAGTGGTAGAAAACTTGCAATCGGGATAAAAGGCCGAGATAAAGCGGCGTGCCACCAAGTCGTATACCCGTTTCTCCATGTCTGTCAGGTTTTGTGGATAAACACCTGTCGGAATGATGGCATGGTGGTCGGTGACTTTCGAATTGTCGAACACCTTCTTTGATTTATTCAGCTTGGTACCGGCAAGCGGAGCTGTCAGTGTTTCGTATGGTTTCAGACCTGCCAGAATGCCGGGACATTTAGGGTAAATATCGTCACTCAGGAAAGTAGTATCCACACGTGGGTAGGTGGTAACTTTCTTTTCGTAGAGCGATTGGATAAGTTTTAATGTATCATCAGCCGAATATCCAAACTTTTTATTGCATTCTACCTGTAAAGAGGTCAAGTCGAAGAGTCGGGGAGGCGCTTCTGTTCCTGCTTTTTTGGTCACTTCTGTCACGGTAAAAGGAACATTCTTGATACGTTCCATCAATGCTTCTCCTGTGGAGAGATCAGTGATGGGAGGTATTCCTCTGTTTTCTACATTCCTCTTGCTCTTTTTAGCCGATTCTTTTTGGTCACTTTCCTCTTGTGCCAGTTCTTCATCGCTTTTTCGGATGATGGCGGTAAAGGTCGTATCACGATATACAGTGGCAAGTACCCAATACTGTTGGGGAGTGAAGTTCTCAATTTCCAGTTGCCTTTTGACAATCAGAGCAAGGGTGGGTGTCTGTACGCGACCGATAGATAAAACCTGTCGGTTTTGTCCATACTTTAAGGTGTAAAGACGGGTGGCATTCATCCCCAATACCCAATCGCCGATGGCACGGCTTAAGCCGGCTTCGTACAACGGCTTGAAATCGGACTGGTCTTTCAGGTTTTGGAAACCTTCACGGATAGCTTCTTCGGTCAGTGATGAAATCCACAAGCGTTTCACCGGGCAGTGAGCGCCTGCTTTTTGCATCACCCATCGCTGAATCAGCTCTCCTTCTTGTCCGGCATCACCACAGTTTATAATCTCATCGGCTTTCTGCATTAAACTTTCGATTATGCGGAACTGCTTCTCTACACCCGGGTCATTGATGAGTTTGATTCCGAAACGTGGAGGAATCATCGGAAGGCTGGACAAGCTCCATGCTTTCCATGAAGGAGTATATTCATGCGGCTCCTTCAGGGTACAGAGATGCCCGAATGTCCAGGTCACCTGGTATCCGTTTCCTTCTATGTATCCGTCTTTTTTGTTTTTTGCTCCCAATACATCGGCGATATCGCGTGCAACGGAAGGCTTTTCGGCAATACAAACTATCATAATTTTCGTTCTGTCTAATAGGATTGCAAAGGTAACAAAAACGGCTGAAAGCAACTCTCTTTTCTCTTTAATTTATGAGAATTTAGAAACTGCTTTCAGCCGCTATCTGTACTTGATATGCTATTTAATCCATGTACCGTCTGCTTTTATTCTCAGGTTTTCCACTTCCTCGTCTGTGCTTTTGTTTTCCAAGTCGATGATATACCATTCTTCGGATACGGGTGTTTGTACGTATTCGGCATCATCGATGGTAAATCCGGGATACCGGGCATTAACAGCCTGTATCACGGCTTGGGGAAGTTCGGAAGCACGTACGTCCCAACTGGTTCCCACCCATGTCTTCTTACTGTCGAAATAAACGTCTTTTTCTTTATTTTCATCCCAAATACTCACTTCCATGTAATCTTTTTCTTTTTCGATATCAAGAATACGGGCATTGGGGTACATCTCTTTGATGAGGGCAGAGAAATCGTCCAAATCCGGTTGGGGAATGAAATCTTCATAGTAGTCCGAATCATTATCAACTTCAGTTCTGGTCAGAACACCTTCGGGCGAATAATATAAATCGACTTCCTGTTTGCCTTGCTCCACTTCGATTACATAAATGGTTTCCATGCCTGCTCGGGCTAGCATGTCTACATCGTCTATTTTCCAACCGGCATATTCACTTTGTTTGAAAGTCTCTTTCACCGGTTGTGGCAATGCTTCATAAGGTATATCGCTTTCCGTCATATACCATTCTGCCGACGAAGGATTATACCATGCTTCATGCGATGTTCCTTCGCTGTGGAAACTGGCAACGGCATAATTACCCTTTACTTCCCATTCCACAGACCGGGCTTGTGGATATTTGGAATTAAATGCTTCCCGGACAAGATTGGATACCGCCGATGCATCGGGAGTATCATTGTCGTCGTCACTACATGCGCTGAAAGTAAATACACTGATAGCTGCAAAAAATAAAAATAACATCCAGTTCTTTTTCATAATCGTTTTATTTTTATGGTTTCTTTGCGGCAAATTTAGAGGGAGAATCTAAAAAGATTCTGAAATTTGAAGCAAATTGCAGCTTTTCGGTTATTTTTTTACCTGCTTCTCTTTATTCGTTTTTATGAAGATACCAGTCTTTGTTTTGTGCACCGGAAGATCTTACCCATTCAGCAAATCCGGGGTATGCTGTAGTGATACGTACCTTTTCTGCCGGGACAGGGAAGTCTTTTACATCCGGTAAATGGATAGCAAAGGGCATATTGTCGTTGGATACATAAAACAAATTGTGCTCAGGTTGAGAGGCATCTTCTCCTGTACTCCATAAGTTGTTGTCGGCTTTATCGGTCGGCGGGTAATTGACAAGGTGCACTTCTTTGCCTCTTCCTTGGTCTGTGCTACAGATAATAAACGGATTATAGGGCGGAATTAGTTTATTATAGTCTGCATTTGCTATTTCTATGGTCACAGTATAGGTCTTTCCTATCACGTTTTTGATATTGTCAAAGAGGAGGACAGTAGGGTAGGTCTGTCCGCTTTCCATATTGTCGTTGCCGATGAATGTGGAACGTTCAGGTCCCTCGATAGTGATACTTTTGACATCTGTATAAGTAATATTTGTCAATTGGTAGCCAAAGCCGTTGTTATAAATACCTCCGTTATGACGAGGGGTAAACTTATCGATAATTTTGGTGATTTTATTGGTTTCTAATGTTTTGTAAATAGTGGATTCATAGTCTATCATAACATCATTCATGTCATAATCACCTTCTTCCGGCCATTTATCCTCATAGGTAAGTGTACCAAAAGTCGTTTGTACATTGTCATCCGGAGTTGGAGCGTTTTCATCCGGTAAATCGGGAATTGTATTTTTTTCCACTGCATCCTTTTGTTCAATGTCAAGATAGAATGTAGCATCGGAAAAGTTGTTATCCTTACCGTCTTCAAAACCGATAGTTACCATTTGTGTAGAAATGGCGTCCAATAAAGCGATGGTTCGTTTTTCACCTTGATAGTTCAGGTTGGGGCTTGAATATTTAGTGGCATTCCAGGCATTTCCTTTTACCGGGTTTTCGATAGTACCGTTATTGTTGGAGAACCCATTGGGTTGAAGGAAAAATCCGATGGCGACCCCTGCCGGGAATTCATCTTGGAATTGTGTTCCATCCCAATATTTTAATTCTACTTGGTCACGGGAAAATATAGAAGCCTGGTCTGTTCTGGTGATATTGGGAAATGCAATAATCTTTGTTATTTTATTTTCTTCAGGGGTTTCATTTTTCGGATAAGTATAATATCCAACTACATTTTTGTATCCGGCTCCGCTATTCACAAATACCAATTTTATTTTGGTTGCTTTCGATAAAATGATATCCGAGCTGAAGTTGTTTTCGAGAAATTCCGGATGTACTATGGATATGTATTTATTCTTTATGGTAGAGTATGTTTCTTTTATATTATAAAGTATATAGTCTGGCGTATTTGCTTTGGGAAGTAAATATGTCGGTTTTCCACTTTCGCTCCAATCTCCTAATATCTTGTATTCATCAGGATATTTAAATTCATTGACGGGGGTCACTGCCCGTGTCCTGTCTCTGTGCGAGGCAATATAGTCGTTTTGATTGAAGCTGATACTTTTGTCTTTGATTGTCAGTTCTATGGGGGAAACTGTTCCCAAATAATCGGAGTATAACCATATTTTCTCGGTTCGGGCCGGGATGGTAACATTGCCTGAGAACCGTCCTGATTTATCCGTTGAGGCTTTAAAAAGCCCTTTTATATTCTCTTTTTTAATAATAGATCCATCCTCCGGTTCTTCTGTGGGGTTTTCATCGAAGAGTTCAAAAAGTACGAGATAGTCATTGAAACCATAATCAATGTTCACTTTAATAGTTTGCATTGTGTTGAAGTCAAAGTAGTCCTCTACGGAAGGTTTTTCCGGTTCGGGAGTCGGTTCGGGTGCACCGTTCAGTCCGTTTTTGTCCATGCAACTATATAACACGAACAGCGTTGCTGTGATTAGCACGCATTTTGTTAAATCCTTCATATCATTTTAAGATGTTAATCAAGCAAATGTAATTAAAAAATCGTTGATAACGAATAAAAGATGGGAATAAAAGCTTAAAAACAAGGATTATTTTATTTGGGGAGACAATTATCGGGATGAAGTGTAGTTTGGGTAAAATATAAAAGGCAAACTTGTTCGAAGTTCGCCTTTTATAAATTGAATGTGGTAAGGAAGACTTTTATTCTTCCAGCAATATTTCCATAATCTGTACTGCTGCTTTGGCTACAGAAGTACCCGGACCAAAGATAGCTGCTACACCTGCTTTATAAAGGAAGTCGTAGTCTTGGGCAGGAATTACACCTCCGGCAATAACCAGAATATCTTCGCGGCCTAACTTCTTCAACTCTTCCATCAGTTGCGGAATCAAAGTCTTGTGTCCGGCAGCCAGTGATGAAACGCCTACTGCATGAACATCGTTTTCCACAGCTTCACGGGCAGCTTCGGCCGGAGTCTGGAACAACGGTCCCATATCTACGTCGAAACCACAGTCGGCATAACCTGTAGCAACCACTTTCGCACCGCGGTCGTGTCCATCC
>OJNH01003204.1_pt1 | contig 10646 bp, 7 predicted proteins | sample 1597361 | NCBI WGS metagenome assembly OJNH01 (sample SAMEA2452136, study PRJEB22498) | human gut metagenome | biome: human feces; feature: human gut; material: feces | place: Australia | collected 2012
CGGAACTTTTGAATAAGATTAAGTACCGTGCAAAACTTATAAAACGTGAAAAAGATTTGAAACACGGATTTGAAATAACCTGTACGCTTTCAATATTTGTTCCTAAACCATTTACGCCTTTCCAATGGTGTCCGCAAATGGATTTAGACGAAGTTACAGCACATATAAATTACCTGAAAGAAAAAACAAAACATATCAAAGGGGTAAAAATTAACTATCACGAAAAGTTTGTTTCACAAATTGAAGCAGTTCTTACAAGAGGCGATGCAAACCTGTGCAAATACATAGAAGCGCTTTATAAAAAAGGATGCTACCTCGATGCCTGGGGTGAATATTTTGACAAAAATGTATGGAAAGAAACAGCAGAAGAATGCGGATTTTCTCTCAAAGAACTTGCACAGAAAGAATACGGGCTTGATGAAACCCTCCCGTGGGATTTTATTAATGCCGGCTTAAGCAAAGAATGGCTGCAAAACGAGTATAAGGAGGCGTTCGAGCAAGGCTGTGAGTTTAATTTACAACCGACATGTGAACACAGATGTGTTAACTGCGGTGTCTGTCCTTCATTAAAAACCCGTAAAGTTCTTGCAAAACCTTTCAAAGCCTCTGAGGAAGCAGAAAAGATTTCTGCTATTGCACCTCAAGACCCTGCCAGAGCACATGTCGACCCGAATATTCCGGTTTACAGATACAGACTTACAATTACTAAGAAAGGACTTCTGAGATACTTTTCACACCTCGACTGGCAGAATACTTTCCACAAAGTTCTTGCAAGATGCGGTTTGAATATGGTTTATTCTCTCGGATTTAATCCTACAATGAAGGTTTCAATGGGAATTGCACTGCCTCTATTCGCTCAGAGCGAAGGCGAACTGGTTGATATCGAAATTTATGATAACCTTAATGAAGAAGAAATAAAAGAAGTTATTAATCCAAACCTTCCGCAAGGTGCAGAAATAACCGCTGTAAAGAGGATAGAAAGATACGCTAAGGCTGTAGATATTGAAGCTCAGTGGGCTGAATACCGCATAACTCCATATTATAAATCAAATGAAAATTCACTTTACAATTTTGAAAAATTTCGGTATGATGTAGATAAAGTTTTATCTTCAAATGAGATTTTAATCACGAAGAAAAACAAAAAAGGTTTTGAAAAAACAACAGATTTTAAGAAATCTATAGGTACATATAGATTTGAAGACAACAATCTGTTCATATGTCTAAAAACCGGTCAAGGGTCTGACATTCCTGCTCTGAGAGCTGATGACTTGATGAGATTGGTAAACCCTGATCAAATATTTGATATAACGAGAGTCAGATTTTTGAATGAAAGTTTAAACGAGATGTAAAAAGTACGTATGTACTTTTTACCCCATATAAGAAAAGGATTTAAAAACGATGAAAGAAACAGTCGCTAACAAAATAGTTATAGCCGAGCGCGATAATATTGCTGCGGTTATTGAAAAAGGAAAAGTCGCGGAATTTTATGTCCACAGAGGAGAAATCATCCTCGGAGATGTTTACCTCGCTCAGGTTGAAAATATCTTACCGTCAATTGAAGCAGCATTTGTTAATGTAGGCTCTGATAAAATGGGCTTCTTACACGCTCAGGATGTTATGGGTAAAGGCGCTTTACAGGATAAGCTAAAACCTAAACAGAAAATAGTTGTTCAGGTTGTTAAAGAACCTGTAGGACACAAAGGCCCGAGAGTTACAACAGAAATTTCTCTTCCGGGAAGATTTCTGGTACTTATGCCTAATGAACCTGGAATTAACGTAAGTAAAAAAATTACATCTGCAAAGGAAAGAGCAAGATTAAAATCAATCTTAAACCTGCTCAAACCGGTAGGTGTCGGGGTAATTGTAAGAACAGAAGCAGAAGGCCAGTCTGAAAGCGATATTCAAGAAGATTTAGAAATTCTTCTTGAAAAATGGAACAATATTATTACCTCTGCTGAAAGCATGACTCCGCCAAGCCTCCTATACAGAGATCAGGATTTATTATACAGAGTAATAAGAGAAGCTTGCAGTGAAGAAACTCAAGAAATCGTTGTCGACACTGCTTTTGCCTTAAATAGAGTTCAAAATATACTCCAGAACTGGCACATGAATAAAAACATCAACGTCACACTATACAAAGGTTCTGAACCGCTTTTAGTTGCAATGGATATACACAAAGAAATTAAAGCAGCTCTGCAGATGAAAGTTAATCTGCCATCCGGCGGATATCTGTTTATTCAAACAACTGAAGCTCTTACAGTAATTGACGTTAACAGCGGTAAGTTTACAAACTCTGCAACTCAGGACGAAACAATACTGAAAACAAATATTGAAGCAGTCCACGAAATTGCACGCCAGCTCAGACTTCGTAACATTGGCGGTATGATTATCATTGACTTTATTGATATGACATCGCGCGTAGATAAGCTTGCAATGATGGAAGAACTTGAGATGGCAATTGAATCAGACAAAGCAAAACCGCAAGTCGGCCAGCTTTCTGATTTAGGCCTTGTAGAAATGACAAGACACCGTCAGGGACAGGCAATCAGTGAAATTTTTGCAAAACGCTGTCCTCACTGTCAGGGTAACGGTTATATTATGGAAGATATTAAGTTTGCTTCTGCAACATCAGAAGGCGAATATCGTGCTAAAGCAGCAAAATTAAAACTTCCTATGGGTAACAAGAAAAAATTCAATAATAACAAGTTCAATAAACCAGAAGAAGTTAAAGAACAACAGCAGCCAATACAAGAAGAAAAACTTGAACAGGTTAGTGAAAACCCTTCTGTAACTGCTCAGACCGAAGTTAATGAGATTAAAGAAGAAAAAGAAGTTAAAAAAGGTAGAGCAAGAGGCAGAAGCAGAAAAATCAAAGAGGCTGATGTTCTTGCAGAAAATACAGCTCAAACAGTCATAAACGAAGCTTCCGAAATAGCACCTGTAATTGCTGAAAACGCTGCCATTAAACCAGATGAGCCGGAACAACCTGCAGAAGTTCAATCAGAAGTTAAAGCGGAAGAACCCGAAGCAGAAGCTAAACCTGCAAAACGTACACGCAGACCAAACAGAAATTCACAAAAAAGAACAAGAAAGCCTGTTAAGAAAGATGCTGAAGAATAAAATTATTACAGTTTTACTTATGCTTACGCTTATATCGCCGGTCATTGCAGAGCCGGAGGGTATGGGAAACAGCACCATTCCTTATAAGCAGCCAGTAAGTAAAAGAAAAGTTGCAAAGAAATTCCTGCTCGCTATGGGCGGAGTGGGAATTTCTTCCATTCTTCTTTTTGCAACATTAAGTTTGTACAACAAAGTTCGCTCAAGCATCATTGAAGCTGCTAAAGAGATACCGCCTGAGGGTGAAACATCATTGGTAACGCCTGAGAGCCTTACCGATGCAATCAAAACTTTCTTAGAAAAAACTAAGTGGGACTAAGATAAGAAAGGAGCTTTATATGAGAAAATACTTACCTGTCATATTGTTGATACTTGCACTTGCTTTTACTGTGAATATTGATACACTAGCAAACAGTGGATGGGTAGACCAAAATGGCAACCCGGTATCTGATAAAGATGTTGCAGACGCATTTTCACAAGGCATCATGCAAGGCGTTACTAATATGGCTAAAAAGATTCAACCGGGTTATCGTAAATTAATGACTTGCTCTCCGGTGAGTATAGATGACGCAAGCTTTCATGTTTATGGCATTAGTGGCAATAAGTGTCATTTCAAATATTGTCAATACGACTGTGCTTTAACTATGGATATGACAAGAAAATATGCTGAAGCATCTCTCAAAGGGGTAGAAGATGCATTGAATGGGAATTTTAGTACAACACCTAAAACACCTCATGCAAAATATATACAAAGTGTTCTGGATAACCCATCCTATTGTAAAAACACTGGCTTACAATGGACTGTTGAATACGAAAATGAATAATAATCAAAAGAGGAGGACTAAAAAGTTCTCCTCTTTTTTACGTTTTAAATTTTTTATTGTTATAATTATTCTATGTCACAGAGAAATTTCCAGTTTTATATAGTTCCAACACCGATTGGAAACATTAAGGATATTACTCTTAGAGCAATTGAAACTCTAAAAGAGGTTGATTTTATTGCGTGCGAAGACACCCGAGTAACGCAAAAGCTCCTTAACCATTATGATATAAGAACTAAATGTATTTCTTATCATAAATACAATGAGCGTGAACGTGTTGATTTTTTCTTGAATGAACTTAGAGCCGGAAAAACAATAGCACTGGTGTCAGATGCCGGAACACCTATGATTTGCGACCCGGGGGGAGTTATTATACAAGAACTGGTTAAAAATGGATTCAGTGTAACCTCACTGCCGGGAGCGTGTGCAGTAACAACATTTCTCTCCAGCGTACCAAGAAGCTGTGAAGAATTTGCATTCATCGGGTTTATTCCGCGTACAGAAAAGCAGATTGAGGAAGCTTTAAAAAACTATACATCTATCAACACTGTATTTTATGATTCACCGGAAAGAATATTAAAAACAATAAAGGTAATACAGAAAGTCCGGCCGGAAGCTGGTTTTGCCCTTGCAAGAGAGCTTTCTAAACTTTTTGAAGAGGTTGTAACAGGCAGTGCTGATGAAATTACCCAAAAATTTCAGGGTGGAATTAAGGGCGAAATTGTATGTATGGTTTATGCCGACGAAAACCCAGTTATCACTGATGTTGACTTTAAAATCAAAAAATTACAGGAAAAAGGGTTTAAGGCTAAGGAAATCGCTGTAATCCTTTCTACGCTTTATAATCTGAATAAAAATGAAATTTATCAGAAAATTTTAGATATGTAAACAAATGTAAATCTTTCTTTCAAAATCCTAAAGTTTTTTCGAAAAATGCCGATAAGTATAATACAGGCAAATACATTTATCGGAAAGGACAACAGGATATGTTAAAAAAGATTGCAACCCCAACAAACAATACTTTTAGCGGAGTTGAATTTATATTAAGAGGAGCTAAAAAACGCAGGGCGATGGCAGTATCCAATGCAGTTACAATTAATGCTGAATCAGGAATTCAGGTTAAGCTGCAGGCTGTGAAGTAGGGGTTCAAGCATTTGGTTTTGATAAAAATATCAAGCCAAACGTTATATTTACCCCCTGTCTGTTAAGATAGTTGAGAGTATATTTTGAATCCTGATTTTTCAATCAGGATTTTAATTTGGAAAAAAAATATATTTATGTTATTATTAATTTGTTGCCGAGGAAACGTGGCCGAGTAGGCTGAAGGCGGCACCCTGCTAAGGTGTTATATGGGGCAACCTGTATCGTGGGTTCGAATCCCACCGTTTCCGAATTTAAACACCGGATTTCAGGTTATCTGAAATCCGGTTTAATTTTTCATTTTAAAAAGTTTTTAGAGAGCAATAAAATTAGAACTCCTTCTGATATATTCAGCAAGCTCGTCTGCCGAATATATTTTTCTGTATAAAATTTCTTCCGGCTGTATTTTTTTGTCCGTTTTGCGAAATCAGGCAAGGGCAATTTTTTAGGCGAAAGTTAGAACACTAGCGAGTTTGAGGGGTAGGAATTTCGCAAACTGGTTGCAAAACAAAACGGACGAAAACGGACTTTTGATGGACTTTAATATTTAGTTTGCGAAATTTGGGCAACGATTTTTCGGTGTTTTTTAAAATAAGAGTGCGTGTTTGAGGGTATTTTGCAAGTAGTTTGCGAATTTTGGGCAAAGTCCGTTTTGGGGATTTTGAATATTGTATAATAAATATATGAATATTTTACTAGATAGTAATTCTTTTAATTTTTTATTTGATAATCAAGATAAAATAAAAAAGATAAAGACAAATTTGAAATTTTTTTATATATTATCTCAAGAATTAGAATTGAACAAAATTAAAAATTTTGAATTAAAACAAAAATTAATTGAAATAAAATGCATATATACCAATGAAAAAGCAGGGCTTTTTATGCTTAATGCTCCTTGTATAAATCGAAATTGTTTATTTCCTAATAATGTTTTAGTTGAAAACATAAAACAAGTATTAATAAAACATGGTTGTAAAAAAAATAATAGAGAAGAGAATTTTAATCACGATTTAAATTTGGCAATATCTGGATATCTAAATAACTACATAATATTAACGAACGATGGAGCAAAAAATAAAAAAGGATTGTATAAGGCTTTAAAAGAACTTAATATTCAATGTTTATCCCATTCAGAATTTACAGAACAATTTTTATGAAAGATTTTTTTATCTAGCGTAATTTTACTAATTATTTCGTTGTACTTCCATTCAATTAGTTCTATTTTGTTTTCTTGACAAAGCTTACGCTTTTTTTCATCCATTTGCAATCTTTTTTGAAAACCTTCTTCTCCACCAAAAAGCTCAATAGCTTTATAATGTTGTTCACCTTGATATTCAATTGCTAGATTTAGACTTGGTATAAAAATATCTAAAGACTGTAACCCTAACCAGTCAGCTCGATATTGATAAATTGCATCAGGATAATGTTTATAAACTAATCTGAATAATTCTTGTTCAGATTTCCACTTAGATTGTATTATTTTATTTGCTATTAAAGTTTGTTTTATTTCTTTATAGTTTTTTGCATATTTATCTTTTAAGTACTTTTCAAGTGATACATTAGTAAAATCAATATTTTGTTTATTTTCTTGAATTATAAATTTTTTAATTGTTTCATACATTAAATCTTCCGAAACAAGACCCTCAAGAAATTCTTTAGGTAAGTTGTTATAATTCAAATCTAAGTTTAAATTAGCATAAATATTTTTTACGAGATTTTTATAACTTTCTTTTTGTTCTTTGGATAAAGAATGTTGAGCTATTGTATTTAATATTCTATATTGACCATTAATTCCTTTGAAATAATCCATAAATGGAATATTATAAACAGCAGAACCTCCACAAGTAGATATTTTTTGTTTGTTGTCATATAACCCACAACTAAAAACATTGATATTAGAAAAAGAGGTATAAATTCTATTTAAACAGTAATAAATAAATTCAATAGCTTCAATATTATTTTTGTTAATTTTAATTTTATAATTTATAGTATTTATGTCGTCTTCAAATTTATTTGACAATATTTCAATTTCAATATTATTAATTTTGCAATATTCCATTATTATGTAATAAGAATCACATTCTTTTCTGTAAAAATAAAAACACAAATTGTCATTTTCAAAGAAATCAAACTGAATTTCTTTTATTTTTTCAAAATTTAATCCATAATAATGTAAATTTGCATTATATTCTAAATCTTTGGCTATAAGTTGATTACTATCTTCTATTATCCAATTATATAGGCTCAATTTATGATTTTCTGATATTGTCTGGTAAAGACACTCACCATACTTATTAATATTTAAAATTTTGTGTAAATTATCAATTGTTAACAGTTTTTGAGTACCATGATATATATGCAACTGTTTAATATAACCTTTTTCTGTTTGTGGATTGATAAAATCAACTCTATTACTATTCAAAACTTCTTTTGCACTTATTATAAAAAAATAATAATTTTCAATTGAATCTTCTAAATCTAATAATAGTTCTTTAGTTTCAAGTTCTTCTAATGGTGTGGTTATAAAATATCCTTCTTCTTGCATTAAATCTTTTTTATAAACCCAGTAACCGCAATTTGAAACATTATTAATCACAACAGATTTTTTATTAGATAAAATTTTAAATGGACCATATAATAAATTACCAAAACTCAATCTTTCTTTTGGCTTGAAAATAACTTGATTTTTTATAACATTATTTGATAGTTCTCTTTTCTTTAGCGAATAAAAAATAATACATAAAAATATTAATGCTAATAAAATAATAGAACTCATAAAAATATAATATCAAAAAATCGTAAAATTATCTTATTTATATTTTATGTGTTAGATATTCGCCTAATTAAAGATAATATAATAAATTAACTTTGCAACTTTTCCCCAATAAGCAATGAAAAATCAAGGATATTTGGTAAGCAAATATTGGCAATCAATGGTCAATTATAAACCAGCTGGGCGTTTTAAAATTGGGGAACTTTCCCCACTCCAAAAGGCTTGAAATCTTTAATTAAAAGAGTTAGAATAAAAATACAAAAATTGATTGATTCAATTAATCAATTTTAAAATCTTGGAAATAATTCAAGATGAGCGACAATTAAATAGACGGGTTCGGATTTCCTCGTTCCTTTTAGTCAAACACAGTGTTAAAAATAGTCAAATCGACTGTTGAAATATACCGGCCACTTATCCAGACGATATCCTTTACTTAATAAAAACTCTTCTGTAAATAGTCTTGCGGCTCTGCCGTTACCATTAAGAAACGGATGTATCCTGATAACTTCTGAAAAAATATTTGCAGCATGTGTAAAGCAATCCATAGTATCGTAGTTTTTATTAATGTATTCATCCAGTTTTTTCAGGTCCTCGACCACATCTTTACTTGCAGAATAATCATTTACAACACTCTTCGGGTCTTTTGTTACGTGAAAAATTTGTCTTACGAGTTCGTCTGTTTCAGGCGTACGCAGCCTGCCGCCTATAAGCTCCTGCTCCGGAGTGTCTGCTAAAACTATTTTATGTAGTTTAACTAAATCCGCAACCTCTGGCTTGCGATTTTTTACAGATTCAATATAGTTGTATGCTTTAATCATGTTTTTGATTGATATTTCCTGCATGCTTCCTGTATTTGTACAGGTTCTGCTTATCCATAATTTATCAGCAAGCTCTTGGGGAATAGTTGCACCGCTTACAGCATCTTTATAAATCTCCTGTGAATGTTTTCCGGATTTTTTATACAAATCTGTAAACTCCTGCTTAAAAAGCATCTTCTCTATTGGATTTTTAGCACTCTTCCCTATTTCATCTAAAAACTTTTTATTCTCTGGCTCAAGGGCAATAAACAATCTGTACAGGCGTTTTTTTGTTGTACAAAATATTTCCTTATCAAACAACAATTCCAGAGCCGGCACAAGAGATTTTGCATCACTCCCATATTCAAAAACCTTATCAAGAACAGCATTTATAATTTCTGGAAATTCTACCTTCGGTTGGTGAGGCGCTTCAAGGATTTTTTCAAATACAGGTTTTATCTCTTCAAAATTCGCTGCATCAAGCCTTGATATTTCTTTTATCCTCTCCTGTTCACTATTTTTGTAATTAAGTGCAGCAGTAATCGTTTTTTCTTGATTAATTGTACCGGAATACACATCTATAAAATTATCATATCTATTGCAAAGCTCATTTGTATTCCAAAATCTTTCAATTCTTTCGTACAAAACTCTCAGCTGCTTTATATTTCTATCGAAACCTGCTATTTTTCCTGCAGAAATACATTTTGCAATAATTACATTTATGGACTTTTTCCACTTAAGTTTCTCATCTGCTGTAAGATTTTCAAGATGCTCCTTCTGCATTATAAAATCACATATTACAGGATATAAGCTGTCACAACCATGATATTTTGAAAAATCTGCGTTATCACCGTGAACAGGTTTATTAACCTTTGGTGTAACCGGATCAATAAGATTAATTTTCTTTGCTTTTGTATCAATTAATATATTATTCGGACTAATAATATCAAATTGAAAACCTGTTTTTTTGCAGAATTTTTTCATCTGCAAATATGCTTGTTTATATGACTTAACAGGAAAATCCTTTAATTTTTCATATATATTTAAAGCTTTGAGCGTTTCTTCACGTGTAACCTTAACATCTCTTAATGGATGAGAATCTGTAACTTGAATACGTTCGGCATATTTTTCAACCCCGAGGCTTTCTCCGGTTTTCTTTTTTACAATATCAATTTTTCCAGGAATACATAATACTACGCCTTCAAGAGTATTTAAATAATCATTCTTCGGTTTAACAAATTCTCTATCTAAATCTTCTTTTCTAAAACAATTTTTATAAATTCTTATAACATAATCCTTTATACCTGCTAAGCCATACCCCTTCTTTGATAACCCCTCGCCTAACAAATTATTTTCATCACTGATTGATTTGAGTATCGTATCTTTCAGCGGAATTCCATTCATCTCTCTGTTATAAGCTTTCCAAAACGTATCATTTCTTCCCTGAAATTGCAAGTTTGTATATTGAGGATTAAATAAAATCTGCATGTCAATAACTCCTTGCTATATATGAAAAACTCTAAAAAGAATTTTTTGCCACCAATTAGCAAATTATTTCTTTTTCGTTTTTTATCTAAAATAGATAAAAATGGAGACCACGTTATGCACACCAAAGTTTCCGTTATATTACCAATTTATAATCAGGAAAAATATCTGGCAAAAGCTTTGACCTCGCTCCAGAACCAAACATTGAAAGAGGCAGAATTTATATGCGTAAATGACGGTTCTAAAGATAATTCCTTGACTATTTTGAATGATTATGCAGCAAAGGACAGTCGAGTAAAAATAATTAATCAAAAAAATCAGGGAGCAGGATGTGCAAGAAATAACGGTCTAAAAGCTGCTAAAGGCGAGTATATAGCGTTTTTAGACCCTGACGACTGGTTTGAACCTGATGCACTGGAAACATTGTACAATAAATCAAAACGCCAAAATTGCGACATGGTCGTATTTAATTTTAATAAAGTGGGAGAGAATGGAAACATATTGGGTCGTTAT
>OJNH01003208.1_pt1 | contig 10641 bp, 7 predicted proteins | sample 1597361 | NCBI WGS metagenome assembly OJNH01 (sample SAMEA2452136, study PRJEB22498) | human gut metagenome | biome: human feces; feature: human gut; material: feces | place: Australia | collected 2012
CATTGTCTATACGCCTTTTGGAAAGCTTTCTATAGATATCTCTAGAAACGTTTGGCATACTGTTGCAAAATCATCAACTTCTGTATTCCCATTATCACCCATACTGATATGACAAAAGGTGCGGTTAGAGTAGTAATCCCCAAGTTCATTCCTATAACCTGCAATACGACGGACAGTAAGACTGAACATGAGGTCCATACAAGACTTTTCAGGTTTTTATTTCCTAAAGCTATGGAACACAATACACCGTTATAGCCCATCAATTCCATATTTAATGTTCCGGCATCTATCTCTGGTAAGAAGGCTGGTGGAATAGGAAGAAGTGCTCCAAATACAGTATAAAAAGCAGCAGTCCGCGAATTGATAAGAATGCCGGTCAAAAAGAACAGTTCGGTCCATATATTCCCTTGAAACATTACCTGTCCTATTCCACAACCTAAGACCGGTAATGAATTGTATAATGAAACTGCTTACATAAATCAAAAAACAGCCGTAATCTAAAAAAAGTCCGGGAACAACAATTGCCTTTCACAGTTATTTATAAAACTAACAAAAATATTTAAAAAGGTTCTCGTGCATTGAAACTATGGAATTTATTAATAACTTGCCTTCAATTACTGAAAAGCCTCAATCACATGTGGAAATTCATAATTATATTCATCATATCGTTGTCTGCCTTTGACAATGTTTTTGCCGGACAACCGGACGGGATAGGAAAATTCATAGTTACAGACATCAATGACAAGGACAGTACCCTGAATAAAGTAAGAATGTTCCCTCCTAAATTTTACCGAATCGGAAACGGAAGACGTATAGAAATAAAGGTATGTAATGAGGACAGTATGCAGATAAGAAGAGTACGCTGCCTTCTATACTATTCAGGCTCCGGTAAAAGAAAGTGTATAAATAAAATTTGGATTTCACCTTTGGAGGGAAATGAGACCTATTATTTCTGTATGAACATTAAACTGAAACTGACGAAAGAGGAATGGAGTAGGTTGACATTCAGGATTAAAAGAGGAAAAAGTTACAAGGACTACAGATTCTCGGATACGGATTGAAGTATGTACATCCGCCCCAATCAAGCATATCAAATCCGGGAAACAAATGGTGATATGACAAAAGAGCTTGTTCATCATTCTGGTTATCATTACAAACTGGTTTGGGCTGGTCCTCTATTATTTCTACGCCAAAGACAAGATAGTAGAATGAATGAGATAAGCCGAGTTTTCTATTTATGAAAAATACAATGTTTACTTTATTGGATACTTACACTGTTTTTTAGTATTTCATAAAATGCAGATCAATTTTTTTGTTCTCATCTCTCTAATATTCGAGTTCTATACTACATTTTATAAATTAATCCATAATTGTCCCGTAAAAGTGGATAAATAGTTCTTTGAAATATACTCAATTAAACTCTATCTGTAAAGCACGATAATTTGAATTTATACCTTTGAGACCAAATCAAATGGTTTCAAAGGAATCAAGACAAATATATTTTTGCTCAATTAGTAGAGTTTTTGAATGGTGATAAATTTGAACAATCGTAGATAAGTACGATACTTGCTGGAACCGGCTTTTTGCTATGATGTTCAGACAACTTAAACAATCGTGAGAGCCTACGAGGCTTAATTATTACATTGGAAGCATATCAAGTCAAGTATAATCATTGGGGATTGGGTAGTGATCCCTTGGCCAAAATCACACTTGCAGCAGCTAGCTAAAACAGAGATTACAGAATCTTTGAAGGTTTTGCATTCTACATGATGAAGGAAGTCAGTGAAAACGCGCTACTTCCGTTATGCTTGATAACATTTCCTTGGATTCAATTTCGTAGTAAAAAAGGGGAGTCAAAGCTCATGTCCTCTATGACATAGAAACCCAAATTCCGGTTTCTTTACATTAACTGTAGCTTCAAAGTATGATTCAACAACAATGTCTGTAATTCATTATGCACCAAACGCATACTATATATTTGATAGAGCATATGATTCGTTCAAAGAATTATATAGGATTCATCTTACAGACTATTTCTTTGTAGTAAGAGCCAAGTTGAATTTGAAATGTAAGTTTTGCAAATGGAAATGCAGACTACCAAAGAATATACTCTTTGATGCAGAAGTAAAACTATTAGGATATACCTCTAAAAAAAGTATTCAGAATCATCAAGTTCTATGATGAGGAAGATGATCGTGAATTTACCTTTCTAACAAATGATAAATATATATTTGCACTTGACGTGGCTGATTTTCAATTAAAAAGATGGCTCGTGGAACTGTTCTTCAAATGGTTGAAGTAGCACCTAAAAACTTAAAAAAAATCTAGGATATCATTGAAAATGCACTTTGTATACAGGTAAGCGTTGCTATTATCACTTATTATTTGGTTATTATTATCCAACTGATTTGCATTTAAACCGTTTAACTTATAGGGCCTACAAATTTCGAGTATCTCATTAAACAGATAAAAATCTTTTATAAAGTTGCTAAATGAGACTAATTTCAATGATGTCAAAGAGCAATTTAACACTCTTATGTCGGAGTAGTTTGATTAATTTTTAATTCGTCCCGATTTTAGCGGAACACTAATAAAATCAATCAGTGAATTATATCGGTACTTTTACTGAAATTCTTTTATCTATAGGTAATAACACTTTCATAAACCGCGATCTTATACTCAAAACAAGGTACTAGGTATGTGTTTGTTTTTTTAATTTGCTATGTCTCGATTTAATATTATGGGGTATAGACATCTGTTTTATAGCAGGGATTTGTAATAAGTCTATTTGGGGAAAGTATAAATTATTCAAATCTTTTTATGTAAATTAAAACTACTATCAAACTAGATGGATTAATCATGCAATATCAATAATTCTAATAGAGTAAACCTATAAATAGTTTATTATTTATACATATGTAAGTAGTACGATTAGTTAATATATAAAAATATATCATGTTTCGTGTGCGATTACATTATTGTTTATTAACATATAATTAATGGATAATATTTATTATAATGTTATATTTGCAAATATATAATAGAGAACCATTATGTTATACCATTAAATTTAAAATACTATGAATGATAGCTCGTAATAAATATTTGTTACCTAATTAATAAATATGTTATATTATTTATGAATTTATTTAGACTTAATACTTATGAAACACAATAGGCTTTTAAATCAATTCAATTATTATAAATGCATTTATAAAAAGATAGCTTTGTTTACCTTTGCATTTATTTCAATCATCGATATTTACGCAAAAGAAGGCGATAGGCTAATTACTCACACTGTCAATCAGGCAGACAATATAGAACAGGTAGCTAAAAAAATTACCCTAAAAGGTAAAATTATAGATGCAAATACCCAAGAAGCAATAATAGGCGCCAATATTCAGGTCAAAGGTAGTAATGCCGGACAAATCAGCGATATTGACGGTAATTTCATCCTTAATGATATTGATGCCAATTCAACATTAATTGTTTCTTATATCGGATATTTACACCAAGAGATTCCTATTAAAGGTAAAAACTCTCTTATTATTCAATTGAAAGAGGATACACAAACTTTAAATGATGTTGTGGTAGTCGGATTTGCCAAACAGAAGAAAGCAAATATGACAGGTGCTGTAAGCAGTGTAAAGATGGATGATATTATTGGAGTTCGTCCCATTGCAACAACAGGAAGTTTGTTACAAGGAGTAGCTCCAGGGCTTCAAGTAACCCAAGATACCGGTGAACCAGGTGGTGGTAGCTCGTTCAATATTAGAGGTACTACCAGTATTAATGGAGGCTCTCCACTTATTTTGGTAGATAACGTTTATTATAATGGACCACTAAATATGTTGAATCCTAATGATATAGAGTCTGTTACAGTGTTAAAGGATGCTTCCTCGGCTTCTATTTATGGTGCTCGCTCTGCTTTTGGTGTTATATTAATTACGACCAAAGGTGCTCAGAAGGGCCAAAAAGTACAACTAACATATAATAATAATTTTACTTTTTCTCGTCCGAGTTCTCTTCCGGAAAAAGCTTCTCCACTTCAAACCGTACAAGCTTATAAAGATATGGGCTATATTACCTATTACTCGGGTCAAACCGTAGATACATGGTTGGATTTACTGCACGATTATCAAGCAAATCCAAAAGCTTATTCCAACGGATATGCTGAAGTTGACGGAATGAGATATCAACTTGCTGAAAGTGATGTTTTAGGAGATTTTATGTCCGAAACAGGTTTTCAACAGAAGCATGATTTGACAGCCAGTGGTGGCTCTGACGATATATCTTATCGGATGTCATTGGGATATGTATCTAATGATGGTATTATGGTTACAGATAGGGATAACTATAAACGATATAATGGGCGTGCCTTCATCAGTGGGAAAATCACTGATTGGTTAACTGCACAAGTAGATTTTACTTTTAGCAAACAAGATAAGAACATGCCTAGTGGAGCAAACTATCAAAAAGCAGTACAGCAGGCTTCGTATGCTCCAACCGGTATGATTAATATTAATGGTGAAGATATGATTTCAGGAGTAGCTGCCAATTTGGTAAAAGCTGGAGGTGACAATAAGACCGGTTATACAGATTCACGTATTTTTGCCAAATTAATTGCTACTCCATTAAAAGGACTGACTTTAAATGCTGAATTTACTTATGACCACCTGAATTATAATGTTACCAATTTTACCAAGCGGGTTGTATACGCCAATGCCGATAAGTTCTCAGAAGATTCCACAGGAGACAATTCTACATATTATAGGAATAAAGAGATGACAAATTATACGGCTTTGAACATCTATGGAACATATAATAAAGTATTTTCAGAAAAGCATAATTTTACAGTAATGTTGGGATATAATCTGGAGAACAGCTATAAAGAAGGGCTTTCTGTAACGGCTAGTGAAATGATTAACGATGAATTACCCTCTATTTCCCAGTCTGTTGGAGAAAAAAAACCGGATGATAGTTTCAATGAGTTTTCTATTCTTGGTTTTTTTGGACGTCTGAACTATACTTATAAGGAGCGTTATCTTTTAGAACTTAGTGGTCGTGCAGATGCCTCCTCTAAATTTCCGAGAGGAAGCCGTTGGGGGTTCTTTCCTTCAGCATCTGTTGGTTGGAGAATTATGGAAGAACCTTTTATGGAATCATTAAGAGAATATATTCCAGAGTTCAAAATTAGAGCATCCTATGGTGAAGTCGGCAATCAAAATATTAGTGCATATGCATTTATACCCAGTATGGGGTCTTACAGGTCTTCTTGGTTACATGATAATCAACAACCTATTACACTTTATTCTCCCGATATTGTCAGTAACAGTTTTACTTGGGAGCGTGTACAAAGTTTCAATATAGGATTTGACCTTTCATTGCTGAATAACCGATTAAGTGCTAACTTTGATTATTTCTGTCGATACACTAAAGACATGTTGACTGATGGTGTGGAATTGCCCAATGTTTTAGGTACAGGCGCTCCCCTACAAAATGTGGCAAATTTAAAATCCAAAGGTTTTGAATTGGAAATGAATTGGAGGGATCGTATTGGAGATATTGCTTACAGCATCGGCTTTAATCTTTACGATTACAAGTCATTCATTACCAAATTTGACAATGAGGCAGGGCTGATCAGCAGCCATTATAAGGGTGAACGCTTAGGCTCCATTTGGGGATATGTTACAGACCGTTATTATACAGTTGATGACTTTATTGAAGGTTCGCTTGATGCAGATCTTAAAAACGGCAAGCTAAAAGAGGGGATTCCTCATGTAGAAGGAATTAAACCTAATCCTGGTGATATCTTATATAAAGATCTTGATGGGAATGGTATTATTAATGCCGGGAAGAGTACTTTAGATGATCCTGGAGATCGTACTATAATCGGTAATAATCAGTTGCGTTTACAATATGGAGTGAATGGTAGTATAAATTGGAAAGGAATAGGGTTTTCTTTTATGCTTCAAGGAGTAGGCAAAACCGATAAATATTTATCCCATGATTTAGCCTTTCCCTATTATTATGAATTTGGAACTATCTATAAGCATCAATTGGACTATTGGACACCTCAAAACACAAACTGCGAGTTTCCAAGACTTTATCAAACAGGTACACGTAATTCAAATTATTCTGCAAACATCCGTACGCAGACCAAATATCTGACAAATGGCGCTTATATGAGAGTAAAGAACTTGACATTAGCATATACATTTTCTAACGAGTTAATTAAACATTTTGGAATTAGCAACCTGCGTATTTATGCAACAGGTGAGAATCTATTTACTTTTGATCATTTGCCTAAAGGTTTAGATCCCACTTTATCCAATAAGGGAGGTGGTATGGGATATCCATTTATGAAATCTTACTCTTTTGGTCTTAGTATAACCTTATAATTTTTAAAGAATTGAGATTATGAAAATTAGTAAACATATTGTATCAGCTTCACTGGTTATCTTGTTTAGCACAACTGGCTGTAATGACTTCCTTGATAAGGCTCCTCTTGATGAGTTGACGGAAAGCACCGCTTTCATTACTTATGACAATTTTAAAACTTATTCTTGGAAACTGTATGAAACCTTTAGCGGCTTTCCAACAGATGGTGGTTACACTCCCTCCAACATTTCCAGCGAATATAATTCGGATAACATGATTAATGCACAAACCGGTGGAGAATCAGATTATGCCTATCAACTGAAATCTGTACCATCCACTAGTAGTTCATGGAATTTCTCTTATATTCGTAATGTTAATATTATGTTGCAGAATATTGATAAATCCTCAATGAATGATACGGAAAAAAGGCATTGGCGAAGTGTTGGATATTTTTTTCGTGCTTTAAGATATTTTGATATGATAGTGGCTTATGGGGATGTTCCTTGGATAGATAAAGTTCTTTCTGATACTGATTTGGAAGCTTTACAGGCTCCACGGACTCCACGAGCTCAAGTAGCCCAAAATATGCTGGAAGACTTAAAATATGCAGAAGAAAATATTAAGCCTGATGGTGATGGAAATAATACAATTAATGTACATGTAGTAAGAGCGCTAATTTCACGTTTTGGGCTTTATGAAGGAACATGGCGAAAATATCATAATCAAGAAGATGCAGAAACTTATCTTCGTGTTTCTGCGGAAGCTTCAGCCAAGTTAGTGAAAGATTTTCCTACTTTGATCAGCAATTATGATGAAATATTTAATTCGGAAGAACTTGTGGGACAACCCGGTATCATATTAGCCAAACAATATGCAACAGACTTGGTTACTCATAGTATCACTCGTGTTATCCGTTCATCTGCTTGGTATGCTGATGTTACAAAAGATGCAGTAGACAGTTACTTGTGTACAGACGGACGTCCTATTAGTACAAGCAAAGTATATGAAGGAGATAAAGACATTTATGCTCAATTCCGTAATCGCGATCGTCGTTTGTATTATACTGTAACACCTCCTTATAAAGTGAAAATAACCGGAAGTGCCGGTACTTCGTTTACTTGGGATTATACAGACAATTCCAAAGATCGCGAATATATTGATTTGATGAAAACTATATCTTCAGAAAAAGCTAAGTACCTTCCTATATCTAATTATGTAGGCTATACCGTACATGCAATTCCACATTTTCGTAATTACCCTAATGGTCAAGGATTTTGTGTATCGCAATTAGGATTCTATTTTTGGAAGTACTATAACCGTCATGTAGACAATATGGGACTACGCACTTCTACCGTTGATTATCCGCTTTTCCGCATGGGAGAAATACTTGTGAATTATGCTGAAGCTGCATACGAATTAGGAGAATTCAGCCAAAACATAGCGGATGCTACTATCAATAGGCTTCGTAAACGTGCTAACTTACCTGATATGATAGTTGCAGAAATAACCGATAGCTTTGATCCTGCTCGTGATCAATCGGTTCCTGCAATATTATGGGAAATACGGAGAGAGCGTCGAGTAGAATTAATGGGAGATGGTTTTCGTTTCCGAGATCTAAAACGATGGAAAAAAGGAGAATATCTCAATAAACAGCCTCTTGGAGTATGGGCAAAAAATAGTGATTACAAAAATAAACTTAAAATTCATGGAGGAGGTAACGAAGGTTATGTTGAGTTTTTCAATGAACCTGATGGATGGTTGGAATATTATTATTTGGAACCGCTACCTACTCAAGAGTTGGCTTTGAATCCTAACCTGATCCAAAATCCGGGATGGGAAAATAATGGTAAAAATAGATAAACATTAAGAGCCTGTTTAAATTTTCCTCAATAATAATCTTATAGTGGCTAGTTTAACCATTTTCTCTGCCGAATCGAATGTTAGTTCATAGTTTCGGCAGAGTCTTCTATTGTAGGGACATTTACTGGATATCCCTAATGAATATTCCTAATTATACCTATCAATTGAGTACGTTTATTTGCGACTGTTCTTATGGAAGTGGTCTTTTGTCTTTTACGGTTTTATTGAATAGATAAGTTTTGTAGTCCTTTATTAGCCTCCAATTGATATCCTCAAAACTGATTGGCCATTTACCTATATCTTTTAGAAATTCTTGGAAGGACTCCAATTGTCCTATGTATATTTCTTTGGTGGAGGTTCCTTGCAGTTTCCACTATCCTTTATTGTTTTGTCTTTTGCTATGGCATCGCGTAACCCAAATACAGCATTTATTTTTTTACTTTTTTCATATAACGTTCATTATATATACTTCTTTAATAACTTCCAGCAGTTTTCAATCTCGTCAAGATTATCACAAAGATACGATTTAAGCTCCTTAAACTGTTTTCAAGTTCGGATATTTTTTCATTAACTATGGTATTATTCTGATTATTCAGTTCTGTCAGACGACAACTTATATATGCTTTTTGTTTTCTGATGTTCCATTGGTCGGTCGGGATCTACTTTTACTCCAGTAGCCGGTTGTACCTGTTTCTTGTTCATGCGTACCACCATATAAATGTTAGTTGATTTTTCACTTTGGGGTTGACGAAGGTTAAAACAGGCTTTCATCAATTCATGAATAAACACTTGTTCTTTGGGAGTAAAACATTGTCTATACGCCTTTTGGAAAGCTTTCTATAGATATCTCTAGAAACGTTTGGTATACTGTTGCAAAATCATTAAATTTGCAATTAAAATGACGAGAATTATGGATGCAGAGACCCGTTTGAAAATAGAAGAAAGAATAATAGCGATGTTGAAGACCGTATACGACCCCGAAATTCCGGTGAATATATACGATTTAGGATTAATTTATAAGATTGACCTGCAAGACGATGGAGATGTAAGTATTGATATGACGCTTACCGCTCCCAATTGTCCCGCTGCCGATTTTATTATGGAAGATGTGCGTCAAAAGGTGGATTCGGTAGAAGGGGTAAATTCTTCTGTTATTAATTTGGTATTCGAACCCGAATGGGATAAAGACATGATGAGTGAAGAAGCAAAACTTGAATTAGGATTCCTTTAAGATTATGAAGAATATATATTTCCTTTCAGATGCACATTTGGGATCGCGTGCAATAGCGCATGGACGGACACAGGAACGTCGATTGGTGAATTTTTTGGATAGTATCAAGCATAATGCCGCAGCAGTGTATCTATTGGGAGATATGTTCGATTTTTGGTATGAATTTAAGTTAGTAGTACCGAAAGGTTATACTCGCTTCTTGGGAAAAATTTCCGAACTGACTGATATGGGGGTGGAAGTTCACTTTTTTATTGGAAATCATGATATCTGGTGTGGCGATTATCTGGAAAAAGAATGTGGTGTGACCATTCATCGTCAGCCGCTTACTTGCGAAATTTATGGTAAAGAGTTCTTTCTTGCCCATGGTGATGGGTTGGGGGATGGTGACCGTAAGTTTAAGTTGTTACGCTCTATGTTCCATAGCACCACTTTACAACGTTTGTTTTCTACTTTACATCCTCGTTGGAGTGTGGAACTGGGACTGGAGTGGGCGAAACATAGCCGTATGAAACGTGAAGGAGGTAAGGAACCTGAATATATGGGAGAGAACAAAGAGCCTTTAGTGCTTTTTACCAAAGAGTATCTTAGGAGTCATCCTGATATTAATTATTTTATTTATGGTCATCGCCATATCATGTTTGATTTGATGTTGAGTCGCACTTCGCGTATGCTTATCTTAGGAGACTGGATACAGGATTTCTCTTATGCCGTTTTTGACGGTGAAAACATGTTCCTTGAACAGTTTATAGAAGGAGAAAGTCAGTATTCTTGATTTCTGTGGAATATTCTACACAATTATGAATCAAATGTATGAGGAATTGGGGCAGCTTATGCTTATCTTTGTACTATCACCATTGAATGGTGACCTTGATTGAATATTATAAAACCTTTTTAATTTATACCATGAAGAAAATCTTTCTATTACTAATTGTATTCTTTACTTGTTTTCAAGTGAGTGCAGAAGACCGGAAAACAATTCGTGTGTCGACCGATAATACGGATTTAATCTTGAAAGTAGCTCCCAACGGACGTTTGTATCAGTCTTATTTAGGCAGTAAACTGCTGAATGAACAAGATATTGTCAGTCTTCCGTCTGCTTCTGGCGGGGATGCTTCGGCCAATGGCTGGGAAGTATATGCCGGTTCGGGAGCTGAAGATTATTTTGAACC
>OJNH01003209.1_pt1 | contig 10639 bp, 6 predicted proteins | sample 1597361 | NCBI WGS metagenome assembly OJNH01 (sample SAMEA2452136, study PRJEB22498) | human gut metagenome | biome: human feces; feature: human gut; material: feces | place: Australia | collected 2012
AGATGGATCTGACGAAGATCGATGTGGACGCCTGCGTGAAGGCATGGCCTACGCTTGAGCAGGAGCAGAAGAGGGCGCTTGAGATATTCAAGAATTTCCCTGCGCCGGAGCTTGGCTATACCGAGATCACCAAGAAATATGACGATGCCGAGACTGTCCGTGTCCAGCTGACGAAGGTGAAGGAAGGCTGGCCGGAACTCAAGAAGAAGCTTCAGGGACAGGTATATTCATTCGCCAAGATGCAGGATCTGATGAAGAAGGCCGGCGCGCCGTACGATCCTTCGATGATCGGAGTGACCCGCGAGATGCTCAAGAATATGTTCCCGAAGGTCCAGTTGATGCGTTTCCGCTTCAATGTGCTCGACCTTGCGAAGAGGGGAATGTTCTACGATCAGCTCGTGGAGTCTGTCTTCGCTCCCGGAGCCGCTTGGGACCTGACAAAGGAGATGAATTAGATTTTTTCGTCGGCGGACAATTACTTTTGAATATGATCGGTGCCACTGGTGATTGTCTGCCGGCAAGATATGTATTAGGAATATGACAGTGCGTGGAACGGGTGTCCGTGGCTTTGCGAAAGGCCGTGCGTTCGTGGTCAGAGACTGCGGGCAAAGGAATCCGTTCGAGGACATCCCGCCCGGCAGCGTCCTTGTTGCCGAGCGGTTGTCACTGTCAGACTCCACGCTGATTGATTTCCGCAACGTGGTAGGAATTGTCACTCAAGAGGAAGACATTGACGGTCAGGTCTGTGTCCTTGCTAAAGGCATCGGCATTCCGGCCATTGTCGGCATAACTGACTGTTTCAAGGAAGTCGTGACCGGTGACCGCCTCATTATCTGGAATCTGGATCTGATGATCAATCCGGATCTCGACACCGTCATCGCATACGAGAAAACCCGTTCCGACGCTGACTCCCAGCTCAGTCTCAATCTTCCGCATTCGACATATTTTTAACGCTTACTCAATTTGATGATTGGATTTGGTACAGGAAAAGGCTTTCTGGTGTACCAACGCCTTGAATCGTGGGTTTTGTACAGGGAAAGGCTTTCTGGTGTACCAACCGCATTGAATCGTGGAGTTGGTACAGGAAAAGGCTTTCTGGTGCACCAACTGCCTTGAATCGTGGGTTTTGTACAGGAAAAGGCTTTCTGGTGTACCAACTGCATTGAATCGTGGATTTGGTACAGGAAAAGGCCGTCTGTACCAACGCCTTGAATCGTGGATTTTGGGCAGTTGAGACCTTTCTGGAGTACAAAACTCTCTGATTGGAAAATCTGGTTTACGACTGAGTTTGCGGTCACTGAGATTGTTGAAGTGACTGGTGAAAGTGTAAAGTTTCTTTACAGTGGGTGTTAAATTTCTTTACACTTTTAGAAAAATGGTTAATCGCTAAAATATTAACAAATAATTAGTTGTATAGTTTGGCATGAACTCTGCCAGGCGAAAGTGTCGTTTCTGGGAAGAGACGGCGATAAGTTGCCGAGGGTTTGCCGGAAAATGAGAAGCTGTTTTTGAGATTAATTATTGGAGATAATATGTCAAGCACGTATTTGAAGTTCCTGTCGAGGAACAAGCTTTACACCTTCATCGAGGTTTTCGGACTTTCGGTGGCATTGGGATTTGTCATTCTGTTGGCTTCGTATGCGAGGACGGAGTTCAGTGTCGGAGCCAGACAGCCGCTTTCCAAGCAACTTTATGTTGTCGGGGCGGGGGATTATTTCGGAATGACGCTCGGTGCTTCAGAGGAGTTTTTCCCGTCCATTCCGGAGATCAAGGATTGGACCCGGATAGTAGATATGGACAACACGGACATTATGGTCGGTGATGACTATTATAAGGCAGCCGAGGCTTCGGTAGACACTAATTTCTTCAATCTCTTTGACTACCGCCTTGTCGGTTGCCATAGGGACATGGTTCTGGAGAACGAGGACGAGGTGATACTGACCGAGACGTTCGCCAAGAAAGTGTTCGGAAACGAAGATCCTATCGGCAGGACATTGAACGTTGACAAGGATAAGTGGACGGTGATCGGTGTCGTTGAGGATTTCGGACCTACCGATGTGTTCAAGCATTACGATCTGTTCACAAGCATCAAACGCGCGCAGAAGCGTGTAGCGTGGATGGACAATTTCGGCAGCACGATTCCGATCGTCCGTCTTGATGAAGGGACTGATGTGGATAAGGTGCGTGATGATCTTCTTAAAAAGTATCTCGGGTACTGGAATTTCTATAAGGCTGACAATTCTGACAACGCCTTTTTGTGGGGATCGAGTGTGACGAGGCTTGACAAGGTTTATTTTTCGGGTATGGATGCTTGGAGCTGTCTAAGGACCGGTGACGGGAAACAGGTTGAGCTTCTGTTCATCGTGGCTCTGGTGCTGCTGGTCTCCGCCATATTCAATTATATCAATCTGACTGTCGCGCAGACGGGGAAGCGTGCCAAGGAAATGGCCACCAGGCGGTTGCTTGGCGAAAGTTCAAGGAATATAGTTGCGAGGTACATCGCTGAGTCATTTGCCTTTACGACCGGGTGCTTCATCGTGGGCTGTTTGCTGGCATATTTATGCAAGCCTGTGTTTGACAGGATTTTGAGTACCGACATTGTGCTGACTCCTGATTTGACCACAGTGCTTTGGGCCGTTCTTGCGTTGGTTGTCATCTCCGTGGTCTCGGCTTTGCTCCCTGCGATGCTTGTCTCACGCTTCAAGCCGATTGATGTCGTGAAAGGCGAGTTCCGTTTCAAGAACAAGATGATATTCGGCAAGGTGTTCATCGTGCTTCAGACCGTGTTCAGCGCCATCCTTATCACAATGGCCATCGTGATGACAGCGCAGGTGAGCTACCTCGTGAACCTTCCGGTGGGCTACGAGACAAAGGATGTCATTCAGGTCAATTCACGAGATGTAGGCTATAGGAGAGGACCTCAGGAGGCGCTTCGCACCAGATTGAAGGCTTTGCCTCAGGTGGTTGACGCAGGACTTGGAATCACTTCTCCGATTTCTTGCGGAGCGAACGGCCTTCACGATGAGAACAATCAGATAATCGGTTGGATGCGTATGGCCCAGTTGGACACGACTTCGCTTAGGATTCTGGGAATCAAGGTCTTGGAAAAATACAGCGAACTCTCTTCGCCAAAAGTGCTTTTGACTGAGACTTCAAAGAGAACCCTCGGTGTGACGGCGGAGCATCCTTACGCTGGCGGAAGCTACACCAATGGTGAATATGAAATCTGTGGCGTCATCCCGGATTTCCGCGCCAACAACGCTCTGTTCGAGCCGATGGAGAACGAGCGTAATTCCATAAGGATTATCGACGAGAATTATGATTATGCCTTCATTCAGCTTCTTAAGATAACGGGTGATCGCTCCGAGGCTATGGCCGCGGTCAGGAATGTCTGCAAAGAGTTTGCGAAGGAGACCACAGGCGTTCCTGTGGAGATGGAGGCTTACTATCTGGACGAGAAACTGGTAGATGATCTGAAGGGTACCAAGAACACGATGCTTCTCGTGATTTCGTTCATGGTCATGGCCATCCTGATCTCCGCTCTCGGTCTTTTCGCGATGTCTCTCTACTTTACAGAGCAGCAAAGCCGCCAGATCGCGGTCCGCAAGGTTTTCGGCGCGGAAGTCAGCTCGGCCGTATGGACATTGTCCAAGTCGTTCATGATCATGAGCCTTGTCGCCGTCGTGCTTGCCGTTCCGTTCGCCGTGTGGGGCATCACAAATTACCTACAGGCGTTCTACACCAAGATCGCCTTCCCTTGGTGGGCTATTGTGCTTGCGGCCTTGATCTCGCTGCTGATTTCGTTCATCTCCGTTGTCGGCCAGACCTACGCCGCCGCCACCGAGAATCCGGTCAAGACCCTGGGGCGGGATTGATGTTGTGTCCTACAGCCCGAAGTATCTCTCGAAGAATGCCTGTATCTTATCGATAACGGACTTTTTCTTCTCTTGCCTGTTGCCACCACCAAACCTTGACATTGGAGGAAGAATCTTGTCAATGTCTGTTCCTGTGGTCCTCACCTGCCCGTCCCGGAAGCTATTGTCAATGAACGACTTTGTCTCTTGTGGCTTGAGATGTTCACTCTCTATGATTTCTTTCAGGTCTTCATCTTTCCGCTGCTGGACAAAGTATTTCCAACTCTTTTCCACATCAGTATTTGCATTTACACTACCAATGAAGTTTTCAATAAGTTCTTTCTTGCTCCTGAGCTGCATGCTTGAACCTATGGCTTTGGAAATATTCACAAGTATCTCCTTGTTTGTGCAGTTGCTGTCGTGATATTTCTGGACAAGAAGGAGAATATAGTCAATGTTTATCTCCACCTGCCTTATAAGTTCAGTCTCAAACACAAGATCATCATTAATGTTCTCTTTGTCCCCGGGTCTGCGTCTTCTCCACTTTTCCTGAAGATCGAGATAATTGCTCTGATAATCCTGCAACTGCCTGTCAGTGATTATTTTCTGTCCCTCAAACTGGTCAAAAGTGGAAAGGATGTTGATGGATTTGAGCAGGCTTCCAAACAAAGCCACAAACCGTCTCTCCGCATCTTCACCCAAGATTGGCTGCCCATCAGGGAACTCATTTTGAAGCTGCTCCACAAGTTCCTTATAACCATAACAGTGTTTCCCCTTTTCCGTGTCGTATCCGTCATAATAAGACAGGAAGTCTTTCAACACCACAATACTGCTTGCATCCTTGTCTCCAAAGAGAGCGATGGCATCATCAGTAGCCTGTTGGAGATCCCTGAAACAGACTATATTACCAAAGGTCTTGACAGAGTTCAGTATTCTGTTTGTCCTGGAAAATGCCTGTATCAGGCCGTGCTGTTTCAGGTTCTTGTCCACAAACAATGTGTTGAGGGTGGTGGCATCAAAGCCTGTAAGGAACATATTCACCACTATCAGCAGATCCACCTGCCTGTTTTTCATCCTCAATGACAGATCCTTATAATAGTTCTGGAACTTGTCGCTTGAAGTGTCATAGTTGGTGGAGAACATCTTATTATAGTCCTGGATAGCCCCTTCAAGGAAGTCCCTTGACTGCTGGTCAAGCTGTGTTGTGCTTTCAGGGTTCTCTTCCGCGAGTATTCCATCAATCTCTTCCTCATTTGCACCATAACTGTATATGGTAGCTATCTTCAATCTCTGTGCTTCCGGAATCTCTGCTTGCTGCCTTTTGAACTCATTGTAGTATGCCTTGGCCATAGGAATGGAAGCCACTGCGAACATGGCATTGAAGCCACCAAGTTTCTGTTCAGTCTTGTGTTCAAAAACCTTGACCCCTTTTCTGGCACTTGCCACCTTATGAATATCATCCAGCACACGGAAAGAATAGTACGAACTCCGCTTTGTCTTCTGGTCAAAGTGCTCAAGGATGTATTTCACCACCTGAGATATTCTTTCAGGAGAGGCCATAGCTTTCTCCCTGTCTATGGCTGAAATCTGTTCATCATTGATATTGTCTTTCTCCTTGATGGTATTCACATAGTCTATCCTGAAAGGAAGGACATTCTCATCATTGATGGCATCCACTATGGTATATGTATGGAGTTTGTCTCCAAATGCCTGCTGTGTGGTTTTCAGTCTCATATCCCCACCTGCACCTGCATTCTGTGCAAAGATTGGAGTGCCTGTAAAACCAAACAGATTATATTTCTTGAAGTTCTTGGTAATGGCACTGTGCATCTCACCGAAGTTGCTCCTGTGGCACTCATCAAAGATTATCACCACCCTCTGCTGAAATACAGGATGGTTCTTGTTCTTCTGCACAAAGATGGAGAGCTTCTGGATGGTGGTGATTATAATCCTGTAATCGTGATAACCACCATTCTTATCCTTATTTTCCAATTGTCTTTGAAGCACTGCAGTGGAAGTGTTCCCGTCAGCAGCCCCTTCCTCAAAGCGGTTATACTCCTTCATGGTCTGGTAGTCAAGGTCTTTCCTGTCCACGACGAAAAGAACCTTGTCTATATAAGGGAGCCTGGAAGCCAGTTGGGCTGTCTTGAATGATGTCAATGTCTTTCCGGAACCTGTTGTGTGCCAGATGTATCCTCCACCCTTGATGCTGCCATAAAACTTGTAGTTGTTGGCAACATTTATCCGCTGGATTATCCTTTCCGTGGCTGCAATCTGGTATGGTCTCATCACCATCAGCATCTTCTCACTGGTGAAGACACAGTATTTGGTAAGGATACTCAGCAGGGTGTGCTTTGAGAAGAATGTCTTGGTGAAGTCCAGAAGGTCTGTGATGACCTTGTTGTTGCTGTCTGCCCAGAAAGAAGAGAACTCAAAAGAATTGGATGTCTTCTTGGACTTGTTTCTTCCGCCCGGTTCCTGTTCTTTGAGGTGATTGGCGCGGGTGGTGTTCGAGTAGTATTTGGTATTTGTTCCATTTGAAATGACAAATATCTGCACATACTCATACAGGCCGCATCCTGCCCAGAAACTATCTCTCTGATAGCGGTTTATCTGGTTAAAGGCCTCTTTCAGCTGTACGCCCCTGCGTTTCAGCTCAATGTGTACGAGGGGGAATCCGTTAACAAGTACTGTCACGTCGTACCTCGTGTCGTAGTTTCCGCCTTCCTCGACATACTGGTTTATGACCTGGAGGGTGTTATTATGGATATTGTCCTTGTCAATGAGTTTGATGTTCTGGCTTTCGCCGGTGTCTCTTTTAAGAACCTGGATATAGTCATCCTGTATCTTGGCTGTCTTGGCTACAATATCATCGTTCTTGTTGGCTATGCAGGTGTTAAAGAACTGCTCCCACTCACTATCCGTGAAATGGTAGTGGTTCAGTTTCTCCAGCCGGGTCCTGAGGTTGGAGATAAGGTCAGTTTCTGTATGGATAGGGAGAAATTCATACCCCTGTTCACCAAGGAGCCTGATGAACTCTTTCTCCAGATCTGCCTCACTTTGGTAGGCTTCTGCTGGAGTTGCCACGTGGTCATACTCCGCAACCACAGTGTATTCCTGGCTTTCAGCTATGATATTGTATTGTGTCATTATTCTGTTTCTCGTGTTTTGTTATGCTCCTTTTCTTTTGAAGGTCAGGAGTTTATCTCTATAATATTCGTATTGTTGTCTGCGCTTTTCTATCTCGGCAGGGAGACCCTGGGTGAGGTCGGTGGTGAGGGTGTATAAATTGTCAAGAATTGAAACAATTCGTTCTTGTTCTTTTAATGATGGTAGAGGGATCTTAATCTTTGCAATGCTATCTGGTTTAATGTCCTTTACTTTGGTTCCATAAGTGTATTTCTTTTTCTGATTGAAGAAATACTCTGTTTGAAAGAAATAAGAGATATATTTAGGATTTTGATTGTGCCTAAAAACACAAGCGTGTCCTCCAGTACAGATGTTTTCCTCCCCAAGCCAAGCTACGGATTTGCAAATATCCTCGACATTTTCACTTGTACAAGCTATAACTAAGTTTCCTTTTTCTACTTGCAATAAGTGTGATGCCAGTTCTCTGTTGACATAAGTCAGTGTCTTATCTGCAAAAGCTCCGAACCGAGTGTAAATCTGACCATAATGAATACAGCCTATTCCTTCTTTCGTAAAGTCCTTCTTTTGTAATCCATTACCTCTTGTGAAAGTTCCAAGTTCACCTAACGTGTATTCTTTGACGTTTTGTTCTGTGGTAAAATTTGTGAGTAGATTATCTCTGTAATAGTTGTATTGTTGCTTTCTTTTTTGCAGTTCTGCTTGCAGTTCTGCTTGCAGTTCTGTAAAAGTATCTAGTATCCTCACAATCTCTTCCTGCACAGGAAGGGGCGGAAGTGGAATTTCGAGATCTTTAATAATGCTGGGACTTAACCTTGGGATGCTAGCTTTTCTTACTTTTGATAATAAATAGTTCTGCTTGGTCATCAAATAATAGTAGATATATCTGTTAATAACTTGATGACCGCCTATGATGAATTCGCAATCATCTGCCGCCCAACATTCAACGTCTGTGTAACCTACATTTCCTGCTGCGCCACCACATATTACGAATGTAATTCCTGCATTACAATTTGAACGCTCAAAATATCCCATAGGGGTTAAGCAGTTTTGATAAACAGGGTACCCTTTATCTGATAACTGACTTTTTACAACTCGTGTCCCTCGGCAGATATTGGCAACCGAGTCCAACTTTACATACTCTACCCCATCAGGACAGTACTGCTGTATTAACCTTTCTAACTTGCTCATATTTTCTTTTGCCAAGTATTGCTTTTCCCTTTTAATTGCTTACCTTTGCATTGGAAATTTTCATATGAATGGTTGAGGGGCTCGTCAAACTTATTTTAAAAAGCATTCGCCCACGGGTGAGTGCTTTTTGCTTTTAAGAGATGTACTGACGGAAGTACTCTCAAAGGCCGCTCTCAGCTCTCAAGCTTACAAATCATTTATGCAACATGAAAATTTCCATTATCATTAAGTTTGACGAGCGCCCTGGCACAGAGTGCGGAGCAGCTCATAAACCTGTTTTTGTCAAAGGCCATTTCAGATTGGTCGGAGGCAAAAAGGTTTACGTGAAGGCCCACTACCGTAGGCGGTAGGCCCAAGGCCTTGTCTGCATACCCGTCTGTATCGGAGCCGCTCCCCACACGAGCGGCTTCGTCATTACCTTCCACTCCGAAATGGCACAATGACATCATATTTCTATTTCCTTTATTATCTTGTCAATCTCAGCCCGCAGCACATTCTCACGTGACACGATCTCCGCAAGTTCCGCATTGAGCTTCACGATATCCACCTTCTCCCTGGTATCCTCCTGCTCGACGTACGTCGAAACTGACAGGTTGTATTCACTCTTTGCGATTTCATCATTGGCCACAAGCTTGCTGATATATTGCACGTCTTTCCTGTCAGTGAAGATGTCCAGAATGTGCTGGATATTCTCCTCTGTGAGTTTGTTGGAATTGGTGACCTTGACACATTCCTTGGTAGCATCTATGAACAGAGTGCAGTTATCCTTCTTGGCCTTCTTCAGCACCATGACGCAGGTGGCAATGCTGGTCCCAAAGAAAAGATTGTCAGGGAGTTGGATAATGCAATCTACATAGTTGTTGTCGATCAAGTATTGTCTTATCTTCTTCTCTGCTCCACCTCTATACATCACGCCGGGGAAACATACTATGGCAGCTGTGCCATTGCTTGCAAGCCAGGAAAGAGAGTGCATAATAAATGCAAGGTCAGCCTTGGACTTCGGTGCAAGCACGCCTGCCGGGGCAAATCTCAGGTCATTGATAAGGGTTATATCATCATCCCCTTTCCACTTGGTTGAGTAAGGGGGATTTGACACAATTACCTCAAAAGGCTCGTCATCCCAATGCTGCGGAGAAAGAAGTGTGTCTTCACAGGCTATGTCAAATTTGTCATAGTCAATGTCGTGAAGGAACATATTGATTCTGCACAGATTATATGTGGTGATGTTGATTTCCTGCCCGAAGAAGCCCTGGCGGACATTGTCCTTTCCCAATATCTTCGCGGCTTTCAGCAGCAATGAGCCTGAACCGCAGGCCGGGTCATATACTTTATTGACCTCACTCTTGCCCACTGTGGCAAGTTTTGTCAAAAGCTCACTTACTTCCTGCGGGGTGTAATATTCGCCACCGCTCTTTCCTGCATTTGAAGCATACATTCCCATCAGGTACTCGTATGCGTCACCGAATGCGTCAATGGTATTGTCTTGATAATCACCCAATTTCATTGACTCGATGCCTCTCAGGAGTTTGACTAGTTTTTCATTTCTCTTGATGACGGTAGCGCCCAGTTTGTTGCTGTTCACATCGAGATCCGCAAACAGCCCCTTGAAGTCATCCTCACTTGCAGTTCCCTTTGCGGAGTTTTCAATGGCGGAGAAGATACCTTCAAGTGTCATATTCAGGTTGGGGTCAGCATCACAAGTCTTGCAGATGTTCTCAAACAGTTGTGAAGGAAGTATGAAGAACCCCTTGACATTCACCATCTCTTCCCTTATGCCTTCCGCCTGTGCATCATTAAGGTCAGCATAATTGAAGTCCTTGTTGCCTGTCTCCCATTCACCCTTGTTTATGTATGTTGTGATGTTTTCAGAGATGTATCTGTAAAAGAGCATCCCCAAGATGTAGGATTTGAAATCCCATCCATCCACGGAGCCTCTCATCTCATCTGCTATTGCCCAGATGGTTCGGTGGAGTTCTGCACGCTCCACTTCCTTTTTATTGTCTGCCATAAAGTTGATTATCTTGCCTTTGCAGAGTAAAGGTATGAAATAATCACCAAATAGGCAAAATAGTGGCCCTTTATAAGTTCAAATATAAGTTTAAATATCATTTGGACTGCAAGAGGCACTCCAGGTCACGCTGAAAGCTTTGCCACAAGTGAAGGATGCCGGATTGGGTATCAAAAAGAAACCTTGACATCACGGCGGAGCATCCTTTTGCCGGCGGCAGTTACACAAATGGGGAATATGAAGTCTGCGGCGTCATTCCTGATCTCCCTGCTGTCCGTCCTCGGCCAGACCTACACCGCCGCAACCCGCAACCCCGTCAAGACCCTCGGTCGGGATTGAGTTAGCAGTTCATCGCACCGCAGCAGTGGATAACCTGCCCGGAGACATAGCCCGAAAGGTCGCTGGCAAGGAACACCGCCACGTTGGCAACATCCTCATG
>OJNH01003210.1_pt1 | contig 10635 bp, 9 predicted proteins | sample 1597361 | NCBI WGS metagenome assembly OJNH01 (sample SAMEA2452136, study PRJEB22498) | human gut metagenome | biome: human feces; feature: human gut; material: feces | place: Australia | collected 2012
GAAAGAGCTTTTATGATGAAAAAGTTCCCGAGAGCTCCGAGAAATCCCATTATTAAAACCAGAGGCAGAATGTTTAATGATACCTGATGAAGAAACAATACTCCTGCAAGACTTAGCCCCAGATACGTGTAAAAGTTTATAACAGAAGATTTTTCGCCTCTGGTTGTCAGAATTTTTTGAAAGACATTAAGGTATGAATTTGAAAAAATTCGTATTAAAATTCCTGCTAAAGTTAAGTACATATTTATATTTTACTACTAATTTCATTCAACTAAACAAATGATTTTGTGCTTCAAAAAATATTATATTATAAACTAGAAAGGAGATTTATATGATAAAAGCATTTACCTATATGTTTAAGGATAACAGGTTTATCCAAAAGTCATCGATTTATTTCTTGTTTTTATTAATAGGAACTTTTTGTACTAATTATGCAAATATCCTCTTGAAGGCAGGAGGTAAACCTGTACTGCATCTGGTATATCTAGCAGGCATAATATTGCTTTTGGTTCCTTATGGCTATGTAGTGTCTTGCATTAAGGCTCTAACCGAACAAAAAGAAAATTTTATATTGCCAATGTTTAATGTTAAAACAAATTTTGTTATCGGGTTAAAATATATAATTGCAATTTTGCTATTAAGTCTGATATTTGGTTTTATTACAGTTGCAGAAGCTTTTATGATAGGACTAATTTGCGGAATATTAAAAGCAAAAGTTCTGGCTATTGTTTTATTAAGCTTAGTAATAACTAGTGCAGTACTTTTATTAATTTTTTATACCTTAGCCTTAAACTGGATTTTTGCAAATACTCAAGCTATAACCTCATTCCTGCAATTTAAGAGGGCTCATGCATTGATTAGTCAGGACTATCCTAGATACTGGAAAGGTGTCGGTTTGGCATTCGGGCTTAATTTTGTACTAGGAATTCTTTTAATATTTGTATTGGGACTAGCTGGTAAAAATATTGTTAGTATATTTTTTGCTACATTGATAAGCACTTTTCTGACCTCTTATATTGTTTTTGTTAATGCAATGATTAATGCGAAATCTATAAGCCCTGATTGTCGGATTTAGCTTTTTCGACATCTTTTAATATCATTTTATTTATGAAAGCAGGAACTCCGAAACCTATTATGGCGCTTAATGATGCCATATTAATCCAAAATAAGAGAGTTCCGACTTTTCTATCACGGCCGCTCATTACCTTAAGATGTTTGTGCGGAGGTAAAATTTTGTTAATAAAGTTTTGTTCACATTCTTTATTTATAATCTTAGTGTTAAAAAATTTATCTGATATTTGTAAACTTCCTATAAGAATATCACCTCCAAAGAAAGTTATTCCGCCTATAGAAGAACGAATTAAGTTATCTTTCATCTCTGTACTGTTTCTTGATGCCGAGGCTACCCCATAGTATGCCGCCATCATTGTTAAGAACATAGGCAGCCGCTTCATTAGTATTCCGTCATCATAATCAAACAGATGTGAATGTTTATTGAGTTTGCCTAAAATTCCCTTTTGAGAATTGCTTAGCAGAGCTTTTCTGGTAATTAGCGTAGATGCGCACAATAGGGTCAATAATGAGGCAAATGATGTTTTCATCAACATCTCTCTTTTTTTGTAGCCTTCTGCACGCTTTTCGATTATAGATTTCTCTGCCATATTAAATTCTGCTGAAAAACCGCTTCTGCCAGTCTTTTTTTTAGTCATCCAATTGTTAAAATAACCAATCGCTCCTAAACATCCGGCAGTAAAAAGATAATCAAAAGCACGGACTGCTGTTTTGGAATTAATCATTCGTTTTCTGAATTTTTCATACCCTCCGCATTTTTTGATGATATCATCCGGACTGAACTTATATTTTTCAGCAAGCTCTTTTAATGCTTGCTCCGTTTTTGGGGCTGTTGCCAAATCACTATTAGAGATTTGTATAATATTATTTTCTTTGTTCAAGAAACTCTTGTAAGTTTTTGCAATACCTTTGAGTGCGAGTCTGTTAGTGACCGGTAGAGTTATAAAAGGCGTTGCAAATCCTATGCACCATCCAATGCCGGCTCTTGATAACCTCTCTCTTCGCTCATCTGAATTATTGGATTTAACAACCCATGGAATGTCAATTGAGGCATCTACAAGCGCTTTATTGATAAGCACCCTGCTTTCAATAAAACTGCTTATGCCTTTATGTGAAATATTATTATATTCCGGTGTTTTAATTTTCATTTATGTTTTTCCTGTTAATAACAAAAAACCTGAAAAAAATTTTTGCTAGTATAAAAAAAACCACTCGGTGTGTGTGATTCGAGTGGGTTTGTTTTCTGCATCCTAATGGTCTTTTTAGTGTTTATTATCTAGGAGTTTATATGATTTTTGGGGTTTATTATATTTGCTATTTAGTGTTTCGGCTACACTTAAAGTGTGTATTTATATTATTGCACATAAGAATTTCATGTCAAGGGGGATAAATAATATTTTTTATAAAACTTTTATTAAACCCTAAAATTAAAATATAACTGCCTTTTGGGCTTTACAAAACTTCATATTTATTATCTGCTAATAAAGGGTATTAATAATTGTAATTAATACCCTTTATATTGATTATATAAGTCTTAAATAAATTACTCTTCAGATAAAGATTGGTATCCTGATTTGTGGGTTTTAAGAAGAACACCTCTTTTTGAGGTCTGGATAAAATCAATCATTTTTTCAATATATTCGTTCATAGGAATTTCAGCTTTGATTTTTTCAATAGCCTGAGTTGTATTATAATCTTCTGAAATCAATAATTTGAAAGCTTCATTAGTAGCAGTTCTGATTTCTTGAGAAACTCCTCTGCGTTTCATAGCGATAACGTTTAATCCGCGCGGAACAGGCGGTCTGCCTTCGCCTTTAGAGTAAGGGAGAATGTCTTGACGGGAAGCAGAAAAGCCGCTTATTATTGCCATATCGCCAATTCTAATGTTCTGGTGGAATACGCTCATGCCGCCTATGAATGCGCCAAAGCCGACATGAACATGACCGCCCAAAGTAACCAGATTGGCAAGGATTACCTGATCAGCAAGTACACAGTTATGAGCAATATGCGAGCCGACCATAAGCAGACATTTGTTTCCGATTCTTGTTGTAAAATCGCCGCAAGCAGCGCCTCTGTGAATTGTTACGTTTTCTTTAATAATTGTTTCGTTTCCGATAACAACTTTTGTAGGCTCGCCTTTGTAACCCAAATCCTGAGGTTCTGAACCGATAGTTGAGAATGGAGATATTGTGCAGTTCTCTCCTATTTCTGCAAATTCAATATAAGCATTTGCTATAACTCTGGTTCCGTTACCGAGCTTAACCCCTTCACCTATTACAACATTTGGGCCGATTATAACCCCTTCTCCTATTTCTGCTGACGGATGAATTACCGCTGAGGGATGTATTGAACCTTTTTTCTCAAGAACTGTATTTGTCATTCTCTTTCTCCATACTAATTATCTACAAATCAAGTATAATACAAAAAAGAGCATAACCGGCAAATATTTATATAAACTTAATATCTAACCATTTCCTACAAGAGTTTTGTTAAACATTTGTTTATAATATTCCATATTGATATTGAGATTTTCTCCGATTTCAAATAGCATTATTAACAAATCTCTATCAGCCTGACAGGATATTCTCTTGATGAGTTCTTCAATATTAGTAACAATTTTAGAGAAGTAATAATTCTGTGCTTCTGCAATATCCACTTTTATTTCAAGCTTTGCAATACAGTCAAGAAGTTCAAGAGTGGCATCGACCTGCTGTAAGTCCAGAGCATAAGATAATCTGTTTATATTTTGTGCAATCTTTTTGCTGAAGATTTTTGACGTTGGAGTCTTATCTATTTCAATACCAATTCTTTTAGCTTCAAAGTTAATATCAGAAGCCTGCTGAATAATGTCATTATCTAAGAAGCCTCTTGAATCAACAAACAGGTCGTTAAACTGCTTGGTGAGTACATATTGAGCCGAAATCTTAAATTCTTTCGGTATTTCCAAACCAAGCGACTGCATCTGGTAGATGGAGCCTTTGCCTTCGTTATACATTGATTCATACGTATTGGCAAATATTTGAAGCTTACCTTTAAGCATTGTTTGAAGGATTTTACGTCTTTCTTCAATAAATATATCTTTAAGTGTGAAGTATTCTGAACCAAAATAGTTATCAATACTTCTGATAATTTCTGTCAAAGGTGATACAAGATAAGTTCTTATTAATTCTTTTTGAATATCAGAGAAGTTGTCTGAGTATTCTTTGATTGCACAATGGAAATCCCCGCCCGAGAATTGAAGCAGGGCAAATATCATATTGGATTTTTCTAAAGTAACTTTAGATTCTACCTCAATATGCCCGATTACAAGCTTAGAATTTCCTTTTGTAACGGATTTATATGAATGTTTTCTAATCTTGTAGCAGTATACATTTTCTTCATCTTCAATATCTGTGTATAGAGATGAAATTGCCCATAAACTTACTATTTGTTTTGCAGTAACAACTGACGGCTTAACAAATCTTTCAAAAACATCTTTGCCAGTTCCAAATTCAGGAATATTACTCTTTGCTTCCTTAAGAATTTCAAGGAAAGGTGTTTCTAAATCCTTTCTCAAGAAAGATTTTGCAAGCTGCATAACTCTTGCTGCGTACTTCATGATTTGTACAGTTTCAATGCCTGAAATTTCAGAGAAGAACCATCCGCAGCTCGTATACATAAGCATTGCCTGTCTTTGAATTTCCAGAAGCTCCATTGCTTTAACTTTCTGTTCGTCGCTTAGGCCTGCAATAAAGTATTCTTCCTGAAAGTTTTTGACGCTTATATCGCTTCTGTCAAGAATTACAGTAACATAGTTATCGCGTGCTTCCTGAGGATTTTTAAAGAATTTTTTAGCCTGCTTGTTATACAGAACAGTCATTTCATCTCTCAAGAAGTCAAGAGCATTTCTTAGAGGTTTTCTCCATTTCTGGTTCCATCCAGGATGTCCTCCTGTTGAACAGCCGCAATCGTCGCACCATCTTCCCACGCCGTGGAAACAGCTCCAGGAAGATACCGGCTTAATCTCAACTTCCCAATCACTGCGGTATTTTTCGAGATATTCGCCGTAGTTTGTAATCTCAAATCCGGCATCTTTAACTTTAAGCTTAACAGCATAAGCTAGAGCCATATCTCCAAATTTTGTATGGTGTCCGTAGCTTTCACCGTCGGTTGCAATGTTAATCAATTGAGGGTAATTTCTTGATTCTGATATTCCGTCTTTTAATCTGTTAACAAACTTATTTCCGTCTGTCAAAAGCTCATCAAAAGCTACAGAACGTGAAATAGCCCCGTCATAGAAAAATAGGTCAATAAATTTGCCCGGCGCTGATTTGATATAGTATCTGTAAGAACGGGCGGGGTCAATGTTCCCCCAGCTTACATCCTGCCATGTTTTTTCACCCTGTTTTCTAATTCTCTGTGCCTGATATGGAGAGAGTATTGTAAATTTAATACCATTTTCAACAAGAACTCTTAATGTATCATCATCTACCGCTGTTTCAGCAAGCCATATTCCTTCAGGTTTTCTGCCAAAGCGGTATTCAAAATCTTTGATACCCCATTTAACCTGAGTCTGTTTATCACGTTCGTTTGCAAGCGGCATAATAATATGGTTATAAACCTGTGCAATGGCATTACCATGGCCGGAATGCATTCTTCTTGAATTTATATCTGCTCTAATAATTCTTTCATATGCAAGAGGTGCAAATTCTTCCATCCACGACAAAAGCGTCGGACCAAAGTTGTAGCTCATATATTCATAGTTATTAACAACATTTAAAATCTGATTTTTTGAATCAACAATTTTAGAAACAGAGTTAGGGTTATAGCATTCGGCATTAATCCTTTCATTCCAATCGTGGAACGGCTGAGCACTATCCTGCTGCTCAATAGCTTCTAACCAGGGATTTTCTCTTGGTGGTTGATAAAAATGCCCGTGTATTGTTAAAAAAATCTTTTGTTTCTGTTTTTCTTTATCTTTTACTGGGTTCTTTTCCTGCATATTTCCGCCTTGTTAATTTTTTTTAGTTTCCGGTGCTTTCTTGATAATTTTGAGTTCTGAAACGTCAATCCAGGCATCTCCGAGTGCGTCAGAGAATACTTTGCCTTTGATTTCAATTTCATCGTCTGTTTTTAAATCAATAAATTTTTCTGCGAGATCTCTTTTTAAGAATAATTTCATTTCAGAAAGAGGGATGTCGTGAGTAGTGTCATCTCTTTTAATCAGGAAAGAAATATAATCATCAGAAGATTTGAAAGCCGGTTTATAATCAAGTCCTAGTGTTGAGAACTTATCAAACTTAGCTTTCATAATAACAGTTTTGTTTAAATAAGTTTTAGGAGAATCAACTATACTAAGCGGAGTTGCAGCAACAGTCTGAGCCGCCGGCTGTTGAACTGCTGCCGGTTTAGCAGTAGTTGCTGCCGGCTGTGCGGAAACCTTTTCCAGACACACCGCGCTTGTTGTCAGAATACCTGCACTTAAAATAACCAGTGATACTGATTTTAAATATTTCAAAGCTTTCATTATATAACCCTCTCTTTATACTTATATATTAGCATGTTTTAACATTATTGTAAAATTCTGAACGTCCTTGCATTTGTGTGTTACTTTCTGATATATTATATTATATGAAAGATTTAGATTCTATAAACAGAGAGAGGGAAGGCAGGGCTAATCTTTCCCAGTATAAAGATTTAATCGAAACTATATCAAAAGTCGAATATAAGAAGTTTTCCAACCTTGGACTGATTGATTTAACAGAAGTGATAAGCCTTGCAAATTACACTGTTTATTATTTGGTCAATAATTCTAAAAACAAAGATCTCTATAATACAGCTTATCTGACAAAAGCTGTTAAGTGGGCTATAAGAAATGAGATGCGCAGGCGTTACAAGTGGTATGTAATGAAAAATCAGGAAAATGCCGAGCAGGAAAAGATTAAAGATGCAGTTTATAAAACTATACTTTCTATAGAAGAGATGGCAGATGCAGAGAACCCAACTTTAATAAAAGATAATCACAGAACCCCTGAAGAAAAAGCCGAAATAGTTGAACTTAAGCACAGGATTTGCGAGGTTATGAAGAAACTTTCGCAAAGAGAACAAGACTTAATTGAAGCTAAGTATTTTTATGATAAAAAACTCAAGGATATTTCTGTAGAATTTAATATCTCGCAGTCGAGAATATCAAGAATTATCCAAAATGCGTTAGAAAAAATCAAAAAAGAGTTATTAAAACAGGAAGAAGTGATAGTAGATGAAGACAATTTTTGAAAAAAGTAACGGGGTAGAAGGTATCGGTTTTGGGGAGTGTAAATTAGGCGACTATCTTCCTCAGGTGTTATTAAGAAAAGAAGCTGTAGGGCTTCCGCAATTAAGCGAGCTGGAGGTAATGCGGCATTATAAAGAATTAAGCGACAGAAATTTCTGTATAGAGAAGGGCTTTTACCCTCTTGTACTATGAAATATAATCCAAAAGTTAACGAACTTCTGGCATCTCTGGAAGGTTTTGTGAATCTTCATCCGCTTCAGGATGATGAGGATGCACAGGGTGCATTGGAACTTATGTATAACCTGCAGGAAGAATTGAAAAAAATTACAGGCATGGATGCTGTTACATTACAGCCAGCAGCCGGTGCACATGGTGAACTTACCGGCATGATGGTAATAAAAAAATATTTTGAAGTTAAAGGCGAGACAAAGAGAAAAAAGGTTATTGTTCCTGATTCTGCGCATGGTACAAATCCTGCAAGTGCTAAAATGTGCGGATTTGATATTGTGGAAGTTAAGTCAAATTCTAAAGGTCAGGTTGATGTTGAGTCATTAAAATCACTTCTTGATGATGAAGTTGCTGCAATAATGATGACCAATCCGAATACTCTTGGAATTTTTGAAGAGAATGTTCTTGAAATTTCTAAATTAATGCATGATAACGGCTCATTGCTCTATTACGACGGTGCAAATTTTAATGCAATTATGGGCTGGACAAATCCGGCATTGATGGGCTTTGATGTTGTGCACTTGAATCTTCATAAAACATTTGCAACACCTCATGGAGGAGGAGGACCTGGTGCTGGACCTGTCGGGGTAAAATCTTTCTTAAAAGAATTTTTACCGGTGCCGTCTATAGAGTTTGATGGAAACAAATATTACAGAAATTACAATGTAGAGCATACAATAGGCAAAGTAAGAAGTTTTTACGGAAACTTTGGCGTTCTTGTAAGGGCATATGCTTATATCCTTATGATGGGTAAAAATTTGAAACTTGCAAGTGCTGACGCAGTTTTGAATGCAAATTATATCAAAGAAAAATTAAAGGGAGTTTATGAACTTCCTTACGATGAGCCTTGTATGCATGAATTTGTGCTTTCTGGAGAAAAACAGCACCATCAAGGTGTTTCTACTCTGGGGATAGCGAAAAGGCTTATGGATTCCAATTGTCATCCGCCGACGGTTTACTTTCCGCTTATTGTGCATGAGGCTATAATGATTGAACCTACTGAGTCTGAGTCAAAAGAGGTTCTGGATGGGTTTATAGATACAATGCTAAAGATTGCTAAAGAGATTGAAGAAAATCCGGAAGAAGTTTTGAAATCTCCTCAGACAACTCCGATTAAGAAAGTAGATGAAACGCTTGCGGCAAGACATCCTGACTTGACTTACAAGAGATAGGGGAAATCCGGTTTGTTTGCTCCCTAGTTGAATAAATCGTATAATCTTTCTCTGATTTCTTTATCAGAGAGTTCTTCAGTAATCTTATTTAAGTCCATTGTCATTTGATAATACTCAGCGGCGAGGGCTTTATCTCCTGTTGCCTGATATGCTCTTCCGAGGTTGAAATAAGCGAGTGTATAATTTGGATTTATATTAATCGCATTTTTAAAATACTCAATAGATTCTTTCGGGTCGCCAATTCCATCAAGGTAAACAACTCCGAGATTATTTTGTGCAATTTCAAATTCAGGATTAAGCTCGATGGATTTGTGGAAAGCAACTATTGCTTCTTCCAGATAATCTTTCTCCCAGAGAGCAAGTCCTGTTTTTGCATAAGTAAGGTAATTTTCCGGCTCAACAGAAATAGCATCACAGTAGGTCTTTATAGCTTTATCCAAATCTCCCTGAGCCATGTATAAATCTCCAAGAGAAAGCTGAATATCAACATTTTTAGGGTCAAGAACCATGCCTGCGTTGAATGTCGCCTCGGCTGCATCAAAATTATTCTTAACTTCTGCATAAATTGCACCCAGTGCATGGCATACGATAGAAGTCCATTCAGCATCAGGGTTTAGCTTGATAGCAAGCTGGTAATATTCGATTGCATCGTCATATAATTCAGCTTTGATGTATGCGTATGCCAGTGAATTGTTATAGTATGGATTTTCAGGATTAAGTTCCTGTGCAAGCTTAAAAGCGCTTACTGCATTAATTTTATCTGATTTGTTTAAGTATAAATGTCCGAGTTCGTAATAAATTTTATCCATGTCAATACCGAACTCTAAAAGGGTGTTGTAATAATCAATAGTCGTATCAACTTTTTCAGGGTAGTATGTTTGATTAATTGTAGCAAGCTTAATTAAAACTTCTCTGTCAGAAGGGTTAAGCTCATACGCTTTTTTATAACATTCAAGACTGGATTCAATATCGTTGCATTCAAGCGATAAATCACCCATTTTTTGATAAAATAAATTACCCTGCGAGGTCTTCTCAAGCCCTTTTGAATAGGCTTCCAATGCTGACGGGAATAATTTCATTTTTTCAAATGTTTCACCAAGAGTCTTATATGAAAAAACTGAGAAGTCATTCGCAAGGAATTTACAAAACATTTTTAAAGACGGGCAGTCCCACATAATCATCATGCTCCCTGATAAAAAATAGTACAGAAATTTCATGACATCTTTTACAGATGAGTCATGACTTTTAATTCTTGAAAATAAGACTTTTGATAAGAAAAGTCTAGGGCGTGCAGAATTTTTGCCGGAGTTAGATACAGCAAGCTTAAATTCTTTTTCTGCTTCCTCAAAGTTGCCGTTAAGACATTGAAAATATCCTGAATAGATATGCGCATTTACATTATTTGGTTCAAGAGTAAGCGCAGTTTGGCACTGTTCAAGAGCGCCTTCAATAGATATTTGTCCCTTCATTAATAATAGACTAGCAAGTCTGTAATATGATTCTGATATAGAAGGGTTAACTTTTATTGCATCAATGTAATATTCAATAGCCTTTTCTAAATCGGCATCCTGCTGCTTGATAAGATAATTTTCATGCGCAGCTCTGGCCTCCTCAAGTAAAATTGCGGCCTTATCATCCATTGTTATCGCAGGGGTATTTGTCATTATTTTCTCCGAACCAAACTTTTGCGTATAATCATGATTTCGGCCGGGAGTTTTTTTTCTTTAATACATTTTGATGTAAATCATCCAAACGGGGTAAATTAGGGAAAATTTAAAATTAAGTTTTATGTATAACATGTTGCGAGAATTATAAATGTGATATATAATGTAGATATGATATGTAGTGTCGCTAAGGATAATAAAAAGTGGTTAAAACCCTCTTGTAGTGCTGGATTGAGCTGTAGGGGGG